>Ga0209657_1001146_pt1 | contig 16410 bp, 5 predicted proteins | sample SaaInlV_100m_DNA_FD_184650 | JGI IMG/M metagenome (GOLD analysis project Ga0209657, IMG submission 184650) | Marine microbial communities from expanding oxygen minimum zones in the Saanich Inlet - SI037_S3LV_100m_DNA (SPAdes) (version 2) | ecosystem: Environmental > Aquatic > Marine > Intertidal... | reverse complement strand
AACGGGGATTCCACTGTCAATATTGTACCCCAACCACTAAATGAATATGCCGGATTCTATACTGGTAATGATGGCAAACTCAGTTCTTCTAAAAAGATTCAGGACGGAAAATTCTATCAAGATTATTCGTATGTCATTAAGGCAGAACTGGCAATAGACAAATATAGAAAAGTAATAAAAGACCTAGTACATCCTGCCGGAATGAAGATGTTTGGCGAAGTTTCTATTCTACGAAAATCGGAACAAGATTTATTATTCCACAGTGAATCACAACGATATGAAATTCCTTTGATTGCACATTATACCCCCTATTCATTTGGAACTACTTTTGACTTGAGGGCAAATGGAAGATACGGACCAGATGGTGTGAGTGGAGGTTATTGGTTGGGTGTTACTGGTGATTTATATCCACTAGGGTATAATCCAATTGTTGCCACAGGTCCGACTGGAACTAATTTTACCGTTGGACTTCGTGGTATGACATTTGCAACAGTACCCGAAGGCGGTTATACATCTCACTATCCTGGCGATTATCCTTTAGGAACTGCTGGTGCAGGTGGTCATGAGGCGGGTTGGTCTGCTGATGCAAATCATCAATCAGGTGGCGGTGGTTCAGGAGTGACAGGCGCGCAGTATTACGGATACGGTTTCTGGGAAATCTATCATCACCCTAACGCAAGAAGTTTAACTAAAATTCCATCAGGAATTAGTTTTGGTGGTATTACATTAGAAAACTTTATAGAACTTCCTTTTGGTCAACATTTCCATTCAAATTCAGGAAATGCAGGCGACCCTTATTACGGAACACCTGATGCCAATTACAGTACACCATACGGAACAACATACGATAATATAAATGAAACATTAGGCGGATTTACTTGGTGATGTATTTTCAATCACACATAAACGGAGATATATAGTTATATGTCAAATGATGCAATTAGAAACAGATTCTCGACACACTTTGCCGAGAAATTATATTCAGAGTTTAGACATGACTCCGAAGACCAATACCTATTATTTGTAGGTAGGGTTTCTCCTTGGGGTGATGAAAATGCACCAGACGGTTCTACAGATTCAATATACCATAACAACTATGCATGGCGCAATGCAATTGCATTAAAAAGAATAGACCTCAGTGATATATCACATGTTATACCAAGATATGACTGGACATCTGGTACAGCATATACGGAATATGATGACAATACAAATCCTGAAGGCACATCATATTATGTATTGACCGATGAATTAAATGTATACAAGTGCATTTATAATAATAGTGGAGCAAACTCTACTGCAAAACCTTCTTCTACTGGTTCAGAAATTGTTACAACGGATGATGGATATAGATGGAAATTTATGTTCCGTGTAACGGACGATAGTAAAAAATTTCTCACGAAGGAATATATTCCACTTGAGCATATTAAATCTGAGCCACCAACAGGTGATGACAAAGGTTTACAGTGGAACATTCAAACCTCAACTATTGACGGCGCAATTGAAGATATTAGAGTAGGAACAACGGGTGATACCGTATATGCCAGTTCTACCCAGTCAAGTGCGTTTATAGGAGAAAAGTTTGGCGATGCAAATGATGCAGGACAGAATACCGTCATATTAAACTTCTCTGCATCCGATTCGGATGATTTCTATAATAACTATGTTCTTTATATTGACGGCGGTGCCGGTCAAGAAATTGGTCAAGTAAAACGAATAACTGATTATGTCGGTGCCGAAAGAAAAGCAATTCTTCATGAAAATTTAGATTCCAGTTTGCAACAATCAGTGTCAACCTATGTCATACGACCAGAAATTGTAATTAGTGGGAACGGAACAGGGGCAAAAGTCATCCCTACATTGCATGATAACAATACAATTAAAGACACTAAAACAATAGACGCAGGTAGTGGTTATGATTTTGCCACAGCCAGAATTACTACTACAGAATCAAGTGGGAGTTTAGACCCTACAATTAGTTTAGAAATTTCACCCAAAGGTGGTCACGGGATTAATCCACTATATGATTTTGAATCTTCAAGAATTTTAATTTCCATTAAGACAGATGGAAACGAGGGTGGATTATTTTCTGTCGCAAATGATTTTAGACAATTTGGGATTATTAAAAATCCTATTGTTGCGACTGGACCGTTTGAGGGTCAAGTCGCTGGCAAGAATTCAGTAAACTTAACAGAAATGGTAATAAAGAAACCATATAATATAAGCGCATCGGATTATGACTACTCGATAGTTGACGGTACATTTAATTCTGACAATTTTATTATGGGTAATTCATCTCACTCAACAGCAAAGATTGAATCGTGGAGAAGCGCATCAGATAGCAACAACGAAGGTGTTCTTGAAGTATCATCTATTAAGGGTGGATTTTCTGGACCAGTTCAGGATAAAAACTTAATCAGAGTTAATGTCAATACTGATTTAGGAACTGGTAATTTTACAATTGGCGAGAAAATCAAACAAACAACAGGAACAACTGGTGGAAATGCAGAAGGTAAAGTTAATTCTTGGAAATCAAATTTAAATGAATTGATTATAGAAGTAACCAAAAACTCATTCTCTGAAACTACTGGTGGAATCACAGGAGATACTTCTGGTGCAGGATACGGTCCTCCATTTTTAGATTTCGGAGTTGCAGGCGGAGAACTCATTAAACAATTTAAGAGTGGAGCGACAGGATACTTTGAATTGACAAGTATTGCAGGGAACACACAAGATTATGGCAGGATTCTTTCCATAAACGATGTTGTGAAAAATAAAAGTATCAATACAGTATATCGACAAACACATAAACTTACAATCAGTGGTTCTAGTTTAACCACGACCACATTCGAGCAAGATGCCGGTTTTACCCAACAAGATGGTGGAGCGACAACGGGAAGTCTTCGATATGCGACAGGTAATGTTGCAGAGTGGGATTATGTGTCGGGTACTACTGGTGCATTACACCTTACAAATATTGTAGGGTCATTTACTGGTGGGTCTTATATTGATTCTGGAACGGACACTATTACCAGAATAGAAATCCCAGAACTTATCATAGGTTCTGGGGAAATATTATACATACAGAATATAAAGCCCATTAAACGAAATTTAGAACAAAAAGAAGAATTTAAAATTCTTATAGGATTTTAGGAGTGTAATAGACATTTATGCCAGCATACGATTCAAAACTTTTCAACATTACTCCGTACTTTGACGACTACGATGAAACAAAGAAATTCCTCAAGGTATTGTTTCGCCCTGGTTATGCAGTACAGGCAAGAGAACTGACACAACTTCAGACAATCCTTCAAGGTCAAGTAGAACGATTCGGTAATCACATTTTTCAAGACGGCAGTAAAGTATACGGTGGGGAAATTGCGACTTCTAAGGTTCGCTATCAACGAATTAAACCATTAGACACACTTGGCGCCGATGTGCCACTCGACCAACTTATCGGATATGAAATTACTTCTGGTAGTATAAAGGCAAAAGTAATTCATGCAATAGAATCAAATGGTGGTAAAGATGACTATAAGATTATATTCTATACATTTATATCAGGTTCTGAATTTATTGAAGATGCAACCTTTATGTCCAACCACCCGTCTGCGGGTTGGAGTGGCACAATTGCCTCACAGTCTGCTTCCATTACTGATGCCACATATGCATTGGGTTCAAATGGTCTTTCTGGAGATTCAAATATAGTTTCTGTGGGTGATGGCATTTTCTATATTGACGGATACTTTGTAAAGAACGATTTACAAAAATTTACACCCTACGGATTAACTGGTGATTCTTCTTCTATTAGAGATTTTGAGAATCCTACAACCAGTGTAGGGTTTGTTATGGATAAAAACTCCATATCAGAGGGACAGGATGCAACGCTTCGTGACCCTGCGAGTGGTTCGTATAATTACAATGCTCCCGGTGCGGATAGATATTCTCTTAATCTTTCATTAGGTCAAAGTACAGAATACTCTACCAACTTTTTAGAACTTGTAAAATACGAAAGTGGACTACCCACAAAGAGATTACTGAAAAGTTCTTATGCAGAGATTGAAAAAACCCTTGCAAGAAGAACCTATGATGAATCTGGTTCATATACAGTAAAACCATTTGAGATTGACATTAGAGAACATCTAGACGATGGAACAAATCGTGGTGTATATACGGACGGCAGTTCTTCTAAACTGGCGGCTGGTCTTGAATCAGGAAAATCCTATGTTTTTGGACATGAATACGAAACACAAAAAACACATTTCCTTGATATTGACAAGGCACAAACAACTGCATTATCTGTAAATAAAGAAATTAGTACAAATGTCGGTGCATATATTGAAGGTGCATATTCACTTCAAGATTATTTTATATATCATTATGACTCTCAATTCACAGAAGGAATCGGTCATCCCATATGGAAAGAGTCTATGGGGTTTGGTGAGTATATTGAACAAGTAGTCGATGATGGATTAGAAATAAACCTTCACGGTAAAATGCCATTTTATGATAATAGTTATATAATCGAAGGTGATGAGGCTTCAGAGAAACGAAGATGGCCATTGTTTTTCGATTCACGGCAGTCAAGCACACAGCATCAAGACGATGCTATTATGACGGCGGACAACTCCTCAAACGATATGGTGAATGCCGACCTTGCTCCTATTATTGGAACTGCAAGAATTAAAATAATTATAGAGTACGGAGAAGAAACCGTTACTGATATATCAGGTTATATGTCTGAGTTATCAACACCATCAACTGTGACCACCACCGTACCCACATATCGAATTTATCTTTATGATATAAACATGAATTCGGGCAAAGGTATGGACGAAGTATGCATGATTACATACACTGATATGGAGAATATATCTTTTGACGATTTTGCGGTGAAAAGAAATTTGTCAACGAGTGCAGTCCAATATGGCAGAATTGCAGAAGAAGGTGGTCCTGAAATAGAAACAGGCGACAACAGATATAAGATTCTGTTTGTAGGTGGTACTGTAGGCGGGTGGGTAAATGATTACCAAAGAGGGAGCGATTGTAATCTTGCCACAGAACCGATTGACTCAGGAGGATTAAAAGGAAATAATAATTATGTTATTCCTATTCCAGAAGGACCGGCTGTAAAAGATGTGACCGAAATTCAATTCAGAAAGATGATTACAAAAAGTTTCACAATTACTGGCGAAACTGATGTCATTACACTTGGTGTTGGTGACCAACCAACAGGAACGACCTTTGTTGGTGAAGGAGAAAGTAACAACCAAGGGGACGGCGAAATACTTACAAGCGATTCTAAAATACATTATTCTATAATTTCAACAAAGGGCGGATTCTCTGTTCCCCTTGAACATATAACAATGGTATTAAAAGCGGGCAAAACATCATTAGAAATTAGTGGTATTGGAGTGTCGCCAAACACATATGGAACTGCTGACCCTGTATGGGAACAGTACCTAAACGGTGATGATACATATACTGTATTTGCAACGGTACAAATTAAAGATGCAGATAATTCTTCTGAAGTTGCTACAAATATTAGAACTAAAACCCTTTCAAATAAAAACTATACAAAAATTAATGCTTCTGCCGACAGAGTATTGACAGATGTCGAAGGTCAAAGTTATTTCCAACTTCCAGATGTTGACATTTGGAAAATCAACGGAGTAACAGGTGGCACTGCGGGTAATGTGGGCGGAACAGTATTAGATTTAAAATCTGATTTCATTTTTGATAATGGTCAAAGAGATGCAATGTATGATTATGGAAGATTATATATTAAACCCGACAAAGTTGCAAAATATACCGATTCAAGTGTTACTCTTGATATTTCTTATGACTATTTCCAACACTCCACCGCTGCTCTGCCATTTACAGTAAATTCATATGACGGTTTTGATTATAAAAACATTCCTTTATATACAATTGAAGACAGAGGCGAAACAGTTTCACTTGCAAATGTTCTTGACTTTAGAAGTACAAGAGCGTCAAGAGAAAATGGAACAGAGTTGGAAACCGATAAACCAATTATAAGTGGAGGTTTTCCAAAGACAGGTATTGCCGCCGGTGATGTCATCAATGAGCGACATCGTTATTATCTTCCAAGAGTAGATAAAGTTATTCTAAAGAAAGATACAAATACGGATGACCATTCATTTGAAATTCTAAAAGGTATTCCGTCATTAGACCCACAGGCGCCATCGGACAGAGAAGATGCAATGTCATTGTACATTCTTTCCGTTCCGCCTTATACTCATAATGCATCGGATGTTCGTATACAATACATTGACAATCAGAGATACAGGATGAGCGACATTGGGAAGTTGAGTCAAAGAATTTCCAATCTCGAACATTTCTCTACTCTGTCTAACCTCGAATCGCAAATTGAAGGTAAGAACATTTTAAGTTATGACGGAAATTCCATTGCATTCAAGAAAGGAATCCTTGTTGATTCATTTAGAGGAAGTGGAGTAGGTGATGTGTCTGACCCCGATTATGCATGTTCTATTGACATCGAAAAAGGACAATTACGTCCTTCGTTCCAAATACAAAACATTGATTTGGCATTGCAAACAGACCCATCCCCAGTTGGTATTGCAGAATCCACAGATGGTATAATCACACTTTCACACAGCGACCCTATTTCATTCCTTAACCAAACTGCATCGAGTGGCAAGTTAAAAGTAAACCCATTCAATCTTGTAAACTGGCTAGGAAGTGCGACAATCGACCCACCAGGAGATAATTGGTTTGATGTAAACTATAGACCTATTATTAAAATCAATACGAACGGTGAAAATGATAACTGGAAAATAGGAAACTTGGACGACCACAGTGTAGGCTGGGTCGATACAAACGATTTACAATATCTAAATGCCAAAGGATTTGGTACACAATGGAACGATTGGGAAAGTGTATGGAGTGGTATAGAAGTCACATCGAGTGACCTCTATGACGAAGAAGGTAGACAATTCATAGACCAGGCAAGAATTGCCGAAAGAGATGAAAGTGTAAGTTCACTCAAAGAAAATAACACACTAACAGTTTCAAGAAGTGCATTATTAACATCACAGAGCAAGACACGACTAGGAATTAGAGTCAGGTCATTGCCTCATAGATTACTTAAAATTGTAAATGGTAAAACAGTAGATGTTACTATTGTTCCTTTTATTCGTTCAAAAACATTGACTATTAATGCATACGGATTAAAACCGAATACGGTTGTATATCCATTCTTTGACGGAATAGATGTTTCTGCCCACTGTCAGCCAAAAGATATGACAGTAGGTGGTACAATTACAACAGATGTAAATGGTTCTGTGTTGGAATTATCTTTTATTGTTCCGGCAGGAAAGTTTACATCGGGTGAAAATATATTCCGACTAACAGACAGTTCTGCTAATGTTGTCACGAACACAGAAACAGCGTCTGATGCAATCTACCACGCAAAGGGTGTTTCAGATTTAAGAAATAGTGGCATAGTTTCTACAAGACCACCAATTGTAAGACGACAAACAGTTACGAGTGAAAACATTCCGACTGATGTATTTAACCGAACAAACAGTTTAAATTCTCAAACAAATACTTTATGGGTAGACCCACTTGCACAGACATTCTATGTCGAACCAAATGCCAACCCATCAGGATTATTCTTACACAGTGTTGATTTGTATTTTTCAAAGAAAGATTCTACACTTCCTGTAACTTTACAAATTAGACCTACGACAAACGGATACCCACATCCATCTGTCATTGCACCGTTTTCAGAAGTTGTGTTAATGCCGGATAGTGTGAATGTAGACAGTGAAAGTTCTTCGGTTGCAACTACCTTTACATTCTCGTCACCTGTTTATCTTGAATCAGGAGAATATGCTATTGTGATTTCTGCAAACAGTGATGACTATGAATTATATTCTGCGACCATCGGTGAGGATGATACGGGTACATTGAACAGAATTACAAGTTCACCCCATACCGGCTCATTGTTCCATGCACAAAATGAAAGTATTGCCGAGCCAGATTATACAACTGATTTGATGTTTAGCATTAAACGATATAACTTCTCATCAACTCAAGGAGAAGCAATCTTCAAGAATTCAACATCTGGTCCAATTGCCAGCAGAAAAGCAGACTGTGACACATTCAAAATTAATGCAGTAGAATTTATCCCTGCAACTTCTAGTATGACACATACGGCACAGTTTGCACCTTCGCTCGACTTTGCAGTGAACCTGAACGAGAATATTACAAAAGGTAGTAGTGTAACTAATAAATCTATCAATAAAGAAGATTCCAACTTTAAGGTTGTGAGTAGACTTAATTACTCTTTAAGTACAGTCAGTCCCGTAATTGATACAAAGATGTTAAATGTTACCTGTATAGAAAACTCTATCAATGAACTACAACAAGAAAGAGTAGATGATGAAAAAAGTCCGAGAGCAAGTGGACATCCGATAAGTTCGAGAGCAAGGTATATTACAAGACGAGTCACCCTTTCAGATGGAATGGCGGCTAGTGATTTGAAGGTATTCCTTTCTGTCTATAAACCTTCTGGTGCCGAAATAAAAGTATTCGTCAAGTACAGTGACGGAGAAACTGACATTAACACTTCATCATATTTGGAAATGGAAGTAAAAGATAACAGTGATAACTTTACATCATTAAATGCCTACGATTTCAAGGACATCGAGTTCTCATTGAAACAAGAAGATTATGATGTCATTGGTGGTGGGAATCTAAAGAAATTTGTGATAAAGGTCTGTATGTTCGGTAAAGATGATGAAGTACCAATTGTCAAAGATTTACGAGCAGTGGCATTGGATTAATATTATGGATGTTAGAATAAAAGACAAACCAAACCTCATAAGAGATGCCGGAAGTGGCGCAATCTTGAATACAGACATTGATGCTTTTAACCTACATAAAAGAGAAAAAGAATTAAAAGAGCAGATAATTTCTAACACAAATGAACTAAATAATATAAAAGATGATTTATGTGATATTAAGAATATGCTTAAAGAATTATTAACGGAGCGAGAATAATATATGCCTGCAACTGGACCACAATATAATACTTACCAGATTCCCGAACTGGTTCTTAGTGATACATTTAATGAGTGGTATACACTCACGAACAATGATATCATTGATAAACTAAATAGGTTGAAAGCATATACAGTAGGAACAACTGGTGATGGTATCTCTGCCGGAATTGCAGACGATGGCACATTAAATATTGAAATTGATAACACTGTCAAAAAGAATATGAACTTTGACGGTAATGTTGTTTTCAATGGTGCAGTCACCACTATCAACTCTCAACAAATTACAATCGATGATTATAATATAGTTCTTGGTGCAACTGCAAGTGGAGCGACACCAACAGGTATTAGTTCCGCCGGTGGTGGTGGACTTCTTATCAAAGTAAAAGAATCACCGACAGGTGTGACGGCATCATGGTTATATAAAGTTGTTCCTGTAGACGGAATCAACAATCTTGATGCAAACTATTTTGCAAGTTCGGAACATATTTTGGCAGAAGCAGGAAAGAGATTTCTTTCTGGCGACCAAAAGATTTTATTGGGCAATACAACAGATTCAGAAGCAATTCAAATCTCGTTTGAAAATACAGACCTTGTTTCTCCCGCAGGAGGAGTAACAGGTTCATATAAAGATATTGTTTTCAGATATGCAGGAACAAGTGCAGGAAATCTTGCAGGTTCTACTCTTGAGGCATTTCGTATTTCAGATGACGGTAGAGTAAAATTTGTTTCTGGTGTTCATCATAAACGAATTACACAAAATGCTCACGGATTAAGTTTCGGACATGTCGTATATCTTCCTACAGATGGTTCTGGATATACGGCAGGACTTGCCGCCACCAGAGAAACTTCCGAAGTAATTGGTGTTGTTTCTAATGTCATCGGTGGTAACACTTTTGATATTCAATTTGGTGGTGAAATTGTAGGCAACTTTGGTGGTGTTCTACAAACAGGAGAAGGTCCAAATTTAAATGCCGGTAGTGCATACTTCCTTTCTACCTCAGAGGTAGGAAAAATGACCGGCTCTGCACCTACTGTCGGTGGACAAATTAGAAAACCTGTCATGGTCGGACTCGATACCAATAAGGCATTGATTGTAAATTATCTTGGTGGTGAATTAGTAGACGCGGCAGAAGCGGCATCGCAGGGTGCAAGCAATCAAGTAACATTTTTACAAGAAGGACATACCTTTAAAGTTGGTGATGTCATTCGATGGGATTCTGGTACAAGTTTATATGTAAAGGCACAGTCCAATACACCACAACAAGCAGAAACTATTGGTATCATAATCGAAACACCTGCAAATAGTGATGCTGACCAATTCAAGGTTGCGACATCTGGATATATTACGGGTATTAGTGGATTACTTCAGGGTGCAGGACTAAGTGCAGGTGCAGTATATTATCTTTCTACAAACAGTGCAGGAAATACTACAGATGCAAGTCTTACACTCACTCCACCTAATACAATAGGATTCGTAGAAAAACCTATGTTCTTTGCGACAGCAGTCAACAGTGGGTTTGTCTATAATTATCGTGGTAGTGTGAACACTGGTACAGTGAACGACACAGATGTTGCACCAGAAGTATTAGGAAGAACATTTGTTCCTGTCGATGGTCCGGCGAAACATCTTGGAACCTGGTATAGAGAAGGATTTGACCGTAACCACACTGACTCTAACTCATACAGAGAACAACATAAAAACTCTGGTATTCTTATGACAGACATCGACCATCATTATGAATGGGATGGAACTGACACTGGCGCCAAAATTGGTAAAAGAATGGCTTCTGTTTTTCATCTTGCACTAGATGGTAATACTGCATCCAATCCTACAATGTTAAATAGGGAAGGACTTGCACATGTATGGGACAATAATATTCATCCCGCACCATATTCACTCACTTCCTTCCCTAATGCCAGTGGTTATGCAATAGCATCAGGTATGGATGAATATAATACACACAGATGGAGAGATGCAAGAGATGAGAGTGATTGGGTAGGCGACTCGGTGCCTATTGTGAGTGACCAGTTAAACATGCTGAATGCGGGTAATAGGTTTACCAATATTGATTATGATTTTCACAGACTCACCATTCCTTCTAATGCTACTCATGCATTAATTAGAGTATTTACTAATGTCAATACCGATTTGAATTCGTGGACTGCTACATATGCGGCCAAATATGATAAAGAATTAATAGAAGGGGATGGTTCAGGATGGATTACGAAAGGAAATCTTGTTAATCGTCTTGACCCAAGCGCTGTAACCAATGAAGAAGAACAAGCGGTTTCAATGGTAGTTCAAATAGACCCTGATGCAGAAGGTTCACATCTTATGTTCGCTGTTGTCAGTAACTGGCAAGGACTTAAAGAAAATGGCACCTCGGATGCGGATTTTAAAGGTGTCTATTCAGAATTTCTTTTAGCAACAATAGAAGGATTCTATGTCCAAGACCCGACTGTACTTCTTCCCAAACCATTTGGTTCATATAGAAACTCAATAATCAATGGTAACTTTGATATATGGCAAAGAGGAAACACATTTGGGGACAGTACCAGTACTGGCACACTTACAAATTCACTTGCGAAATTAAAGGAAGTAAGGGACCATCCTTGGGTTTCTTCGATTGGACAAAGAGGTGGGGCACAAGCGAATGGGCAGGTCATCAAGGACCAGGCAATTACAGCAGACAGATGGAGAATTAAAAATAGAGCGAGCGACACTTATTATATCAAACGACAAGAATTCGACTGGTCGGATTCATCCAGTGTTCTTCCGTCAGGCGCCGCCCCGGCAAAGTATTATATTGAACAGTCTGTAGAAGAAACTAGTGATAATAATCAAGGATTGTCACAAAGAATAGAAGACATTACATCACTGAACGATGAACAGGTTACTTTATCTTTCTATTACAAACGAGTAGACCCTGATGCCGCAGGTGCCATTGCCGGTTCAAATGTGACCAAATTAAAAACAAAACTTAAAGCATTTGTGGACGGAACTGGTTCACATCTCGCAACTACTGACCGTACCAGTGAAGCAGACGGTGGTCCGTGGAGTGCAACTGCGATGGAATTCGACATACCTTCATTGGAGCAGACAGGAGTTACAGTAAATCTAAATGACACATGGACAAAATATACACATACATTTTCTATTCCTTCAATCGTAGGGAAAGTTAGTGATGGTGGCACCGGCATTGTGGCAGGAAAAGGATTCTGGGAAATGTTAATTCAACCTTCTCAGAATGATGGCACTTCATGGAAGGGTTCTGTTCATATTGCACAGGTTCAATTAGAAAAAGGTAGAAGGGCTACACAGTTCGACCAACTTCCACCAGAAACAGTTCTTCAACGATGTCAAAGGTATTATCAGAAGTCACTCGATATGGATATTGTGCCTGGTTCTTCATATTTTGATATAAAGGCAAATCATCTTCATGGTGGATTACCAGATGATGCGGCGCTTGATAGTTCGAGTGGAACAGTGATGGGATATAACGATGCCCAGGCACATTTCCATATGCCTGGAACAGTAGCACAAACACACCATGACAGTTCTATTGGTTCTGGTTTTTATTATAGAAGTATAATGAGAAATACACCCGAAGTTCTAATATATAATCCATACACTGGCACCAGAGGTAAACTACACAGTAACGATGACCTTGGCAATGGTAATTCAGGAGAACTGAATGTTTTGTGGATTGAAGGAATTGCACGAAGTAGTGTTGGTGTTGTTGCCTCACCAACTACGCAGACTCCGCCATCAGTAGTTACATATTATTGGACAGCAGATGCAGAGATATAAAAAATATGAGATATAAATACATTCGGAGAAATAAATAAATGGGATTTAGTGCATTCAAACTAGTGGCAACAGGTGCAGACGGTAAATCAATCCGTAATACGCACAACCAAGATAACCATCCTTTCAAGGCAGGACAGGTTGTTCGATACATCATAGGGGATGGTGGAGGGTGGACAGCCGCTTCTGCATCAGATTCTATTAAAGCAGAAGCAACAGGTATCATCGAAGAAGTTGTCAGTGGTTCTGAATTTGTGGTAGTATACCAAGGTGAAATTAATACGGCAAACTTTGCAAATGGTTACGGAGTAACAGGTGGTGGCAGCGATGATGATGTATGGTTCTTGAGTGCAGGAGCATCGGCAGGTAGACTAGAAAATGTTGCACCTACCGAAGGCGGCAATGTAATTAAACCCATGTTGATTAAACAGAGTGGTGCAGTCGGTCTTGTGACAGGATACATTGGCACAGTCATTGGTGGTAAAAATACAGTCAGTATGGACCAACTAAATCCTGTAGGAACAATTCTTCCATATGCAGGTGTCGCCACAGATATTCCTACACAATGGGCATTATGTGACGGACGACCACTTCTTGTAAGTGAATTTGGTGACTACTATAATCGAGTGGCACATCGTTACGGTTTCTATCAGACATTAAGTTTTTCTGATGATGTGAGTATTGTAGATTTGACAGACTATCTTACAACAGGAACAATAGAATTTGAACAAGTATGGAGTGGAGGAACAACAGTAAAAGGTAATGTACTTTCTTGGGATAATGACACAAAGAAGGCATCCGTTGATATTGAATACTTGGATGCAAACGAAATTCCTAACGGTAAAAGTTTCGACAAAGATAAATCTGTAGTAGTGACACATACTATACCAGGTAATGACCCAGTTCTCGTTGGAACTTTCAATAATGTCACAAATGCAACAGTGTCCCATGTAAAAACTCCCGACCTACAGGGTCGAATTCCAATGGGTGTAGGTAATTATAATCCTACAAACAGTGACTATGTTCTTGGACAAAGGGGTGGTCTTGATGAACTTATTCTTACCGAAGCAAATGTAAACTCTACTGATGTACAAGTAGGAACTGGTGCAGGTGGTGGAGGGGTTTCAAGTAGAGTCGCACAATGGCAGAACGGAAAAATAAAATGGGCTGGAAATGGTAATGAGAGTGGTGGTGGTGGTTCTTCAAGTTACTTTGGATATCCGCTTGCCATACCCGACAGCATTTATGTACACGGAGAGATGGGTGAAGAATTAACCGCCGCAGGACTTGTGGGCAAAGTAACACATCTTCTTATCAGTATAAGATACACCACAGCCGACCACGCGCATGCCTATTGGTATCATTATAATTCAGACGGTGAAGAAGTAGTCACTATGGTTCACGAAGACCAGCCTGTCGCACAGGGTACGCATCATGCCATTGTTCCTGTTGGTCCAGATGGAAAAGTTTGGCAAGCTTTTTCGGGTTCAACCAACTCTTACACGCGTGTTCTTGGTTATGTTTATGATAAAGAACAAGAACCAGGAACAACTACAACAATATCAGAAGGTGACGGTGGTTCAGAAGCATTCAGTAATATACAACCATTCCTTGCAAGCAACTATATCATCAGAACAAAATCAGAAGCCGCTGTTTCTATCATAGACAAAATTGATATTCCTGATAATGGTCTATCTGACCACAATACACCTACACCACAACGAGGTGACATACTTGCATACTATCATGATGGTGTCGCAGGTAGTTCGGGTGAATATAAAAACTTCAAACTGTTCGATGGCATCACTGCCGATGGAACGGACGAAGACTTTGTACGCATCAATATGGAAACAAACCGAGTAGGAATCGGAACAGTAACTCCCGGTGCAACTCTTGATGTTGTGGGTGATGTTAAAGTTAGTGAAAAGATTACTGCAAGTGGCGGAATTACTGTAGGAAACTTTGTAACAGGTAATGTTATGCCTATGCCTACTAATAAAGCAGGAGATGTTGGATATTCGCAACCGTTGATTTGTCATACTACCACGTCGAACCGTTCATCTTTACCTGGTGGAGATAATGGCGCAACTTATTTTGTTCATTTGATAGGAACTGACCGGCCAGGTGGTGCTTCTCGCACATCTCAACATCCTATTATGTTAGACAGGGTGTTCACTGTTCCTGCAAATCAATATTTGCGTTTCAAGTGCGATAATATCCCATATGGGAAATGGGCAGGCGTAAATTCTTGGAAAGGAATAATGATTTCTATATCTACGGACACCACTGCCACAGATGGTACTTGGTATTACTTCGATTCTCTAACTTCTATTGGGCAAGATAATTGTATTCCTAGAAATCAAGATGGGGAAAAATGGAATGACATTGGCACCTTCGATGACTACCCAGCGCCTGGTGATACGGATGGTGGTTTTGTGTATGATACTAACGGTACACAGACAAATGTATTAACAGGATATGCAACAAGAATTGGATAATGATAACAAAGGAAACAATAAACTATGCCTAGTGCAATAAATCTAGCAGGTCCACTGGGACCAGAACAGTTTAGAAATAAACTTATCAACGGTGACTTTACCTTCTGGCAAAGAGGCACATCCGATACTCAAGGTCCGGCGTCTGCTGGAGCCGCAGTGAGTTCATTTGGTCTGACTTTTGTCAGTGATAGGTGGTTTTCTAATTCTAATGTTGCGAATGGATTTGCAGGTGGTACTGCAAGTGTTCCTAGAGTAAGATTCGACAGACAGGGATTTACTATGGGACAGCCATCTCTTTCAGATGTAGGCGGAAGTCAATACTTCATGAGGACTACAATTGGAGCGGCGGATGGAACAGGTGTCGTTGGAGTTCTTGGTGGTTCTATGGATATCGGTAACGCATATCTTCAAGTCGGACAACATATAGAAGCAAATGATTTAGGAGAATGGAGTGGAAAGACAGTTTGGTTATCCTTCCTTGCAAAATCTTTTGGTAATATTACTCATCCTACAATTGGATGTAGAATAGGAATTCGACCAGACCATAACGATACACTTACAGGTGAAGATGTCTGGCCGGATTCTATGACAGGTGTGACAGCGGCAATAACAAGTGATGGTAATAATGGATTTAACCGCAGTAGTAATATACCAGGAGATAACATTAACCTGACTCCAGTGTGGCAAAAGTTTAAAAGAAAATTTATTCTTCCTGAGTTTACATCAGGAGTAACACAAGGCACAGATGGTGTATCGAGTGTCAGTCCATTCTTCACATTGGCGTGTGGTCCTTCTGGACCTGGCGAGTATATTTCAAAATCACAGGTGACAGATTATCTTGGATTGACTTCTGGTTTCACTGGTGCATTCGATGTCGCACAAGTACAACTTGAAATTGGAAATGATGTTTCTCCGTTCGAGAAACGACATCCGCAAGTAGAGTTGGCAATGTGTCAGAGGTATTATTGGAATGATGCCGATATGAGATTTTATATAGATGGTCAACACTATTCCCATAATCATGTGGGAACAGCGTTCTATCCTGTTACTATGA
>Ga0209657_1001141_pt1 | contig 16461 bp, 21 predicted proteins | sample SaaInlV_100m_DNA_FD_184650 | JGI IMG/M metagenome (GOLD analysis project Ga0209657, IMG submission 184650) | Marine microbial communities from expanding oxygen minimum zones in the Saanich Inlet - SI037_S3LV_100m_DNA (SPAdes) (version 2) | ecosystem: Environmental > Aquatic > Marine > Intertidal... | reverse complement strand
TTCTTCAACAAGAATATCTGTAACCATCCTGCCTTCCTCAGAAACAAAGTCTCCTAAGACACGTCCAAACTTGCCTTTCATATCTTCGCCTTTTTTACTAACTTGTGTTTGTAATGTTCCTGTTTTGCCTAACAATTCTTTAAGTCTGTTTTTTGAGGCTAGTCCAAATTTCTTTTCAACTAAGTCTCTTGTTCTTGATTCGGGAGTGTCAATTCCCATAATTCTAACACGTTCGTTGTTTAACGATATACCAAAACCTAAATCAATATCCACGTCTACTGTGTCACCGTCAACTATTTTTATAATCTTTACTCTATATTCGTACATTATCTATCTCTCCATAGTTCGCCGAAATTAAGATCTTCTTTTCTATTAAAGAGATCTTCTGGGTTGCTTTTTCTATCTATATCAAAAGTAACACAATGACTACCACCGTCCCAAAAATATTTGTGTCGCAAAGGACAATGTATTACTTCAATTCCATTGTTATTTAACAGTTTTGTAACAGTATCATTTACATGGCTAGTAATAACCGTCTCTGGATTAATATGTAACATGTTAACTTCAAATGTAGTTTCTTGACTATAACCAATCCAATGTGTTAAGTACTGTTTAATAAAATCTACTGCTTCTTGTTGTGGTTCATTAACTAATTTAAAACTAAAATCTTCCCAAAGTCTATGATACCGTTCTAAATCATTTGGCATATAATGGGGAAGTTTATGAATATCCCAACCTTTAAAAGTATCTGAATACTGATCAATCTCATAACGTGTTAATAATAAACCTGGCTTAATAGGACATACACTACTATCACTATGTCCACCTATACTTGCCGTGTGTATGTTTACATCTAATTCGTGTAATTTCCTATACTTTTTAATCCAATCTACAAAAGGTATATTGTCTGTGTTTTCTGTATCAATTAATAAGTCTTTTCCTAATCTAAAAACATCACTAGCACAAAAATAATCAAAAAGTATAACATCGTCTTTATGTGGTGCTAATACTTCTTTACCATAATTTTCCCATGCCCAATTGGCTCCTACAAATATTTTGTCATGCCAACGTAATAGATGATTTCTTACAGCAAAAGGTTGTCCTGGAAGAGTACCTCGTTCAGCAATAGTTTGTTCAGCAAGGGTAAAACCCTCATTTTCCATATAGGTATTAATGTTAGGCCTTACTACATTAACACCATGTGACTCTAATACAGAACACATATTGTTTAAATCTTCTTGTGTCTCCTGTGTAATTTGTACTAAGCAATTTTTAATTTGAGTTGGTAAGCCGTCATATACACTTGTTGGTAATATATCTCCAACAAGTACTTTTGTTAATTCACCCCAGTTGTGGAAACAATCTTCCATTATTCTAAATCCTTTATTAACTTTTTGTTTTCTACGTCATACCAACGAATTGAATTTATAATATCTTCATTTGGAATTACCGGTGTTAACTGATAATAACTATCAACTTCTTCAAAACAACTAATATCACCCGCTATCAAACTATCATAGTCAAAGATTATATCAGCATGTTCTACTTCTAAATCCATAATACTTCTAATCTTTAATCTTTCTGTGTGAGGTATTAGTAACAACTCGTTAGCACCTAACTCTAAAGGTGATGGCCCGGTAGAATACCAAATTTCTTTTTCTCTGATGTTCATATTTTTATCGTCACGTAAGTCGTAATGATCTTTCATTAGTGATTTTATGTCTCGTAAGTGTCGACAAAACAATGCTGTTTTTATATTTCTTGTTGTAAGAACAATGTTAGGACATTCTATTCCTTTTATCTTTTTCATTGACTTGTTTAAGTTTGGAAATATTTGGTGATCAAGTATAAATGAGTTTGTTGTTGGAATTTCAAAAGTTTTTAAATACTCCTCTAATACTGTTGGATCATAATTCTTAGAGTCAATCCATTCTTCGCCGTAATCTAAATTAATTTGTAATCTAGACATTTCTGGAAGTCGCCAATACTCTTGAGGGAAATGATATTCATTCCAGTAACTATTAGCCTTAGGTTTACTAACAAGGCCCCATCTCCAGAATAAAAGTCTTTGGAAGAAATGCCCACCCATGCCTGGCTGGAAAGAAAAGTATGCTATCATACTATTAATTATTCATAAAAAAAAGCAGATACCAAAGTAATGATATCTGCTTTAAGATAAAAACTACAAATAGTTTAGAACGAGTATTTAAGTCCTAGTGCCATTTGAGTAGTATCAGTACCTGTGTCAACGTCAGTTAACTGGTACTCAGCGTATGTTGACAAAGATTCAGATAAGTCACGGCTAACTCCCGCTGTGTAGTAGTTGCCTGTACCTTCTTTATCTTGTAAACTAACAGCAATCGTGTTTCCAGCGATTGAAGTAGATGCTGAATATTCAAGTCCTGTTAAGTCTGTAGTCGCTGTATCTTTATACGAGTACGTTCCTGCTAGTGTAATACCAGCAACATCAATACTTGCAGAAGCAATGTTATACTTAATAACATTAACTCTATCATTCACCATAGCACCAGAAAGTGCTACTGGACCTAAGTCCATTGAAGCGGATATATCAGTAACATCAAGACCTTCTTTACCTGTAGCACCATCAATAATGCCCATGGCACTAATTGATACTGGTCCTACTGAGTTAGAATATTTCACAGAGTTTGAACTGCGATCAGCATATTTAAATGTGGCGTTTCCACCATAGACGTTAAATATGTTAGTTTTACTAACTCCAGCACCTGGATTTGCTTGTCTACCAGCCGCTACTGAACCCATAGCACCCGCATCTACACCAACATATGCTAGTCTAGAATCAAATGTATCAGATCCCGAATCGTCGGCATCGACGCCAACCTCTATTTTACCGAATCCAGTAAGACCACCTTTTGAGTTTCCTTCAGCATCAACTAATGTTTCGCTAAATTCAACACCGATCTTAGATCCGTTATTTTGTGCCTTTAGTACTGCTTTTCCTGAAGCATCATCGTCGTTTGAAACCATGACATTTACAGAACCATAGAAGTCAGCATCAGCAAGTACCGGAGCACTTAAAAATGACAGACCTAAAGCAACTGTGGCAATTAGTATATTTTTCATATTTTTTCCTTTACATATATGTAAAGACCCTCGCCACTTAGGCGAGAGCCCTCTTCTAAGGAGTTTCTGTTGATAGGTACTCCCAAACCCCGAGCAACTATGCCGCTAAGGCAAAGTCCTCATAAAACACATTATTGTTTGCGTTTATAAGTTTTGTTCGCGATAACCGTGCTTACATCCGGGCAACTCCACTCTCCTAATAACTACCTGTCGATCCTTTTTCAACCCCATCATAAGCACACTCATATCTAACTTCAAAAAATATATTACTCTTTTTGAATGTGTTTATGGTGGAGTTGCTGGGTACTGCCCCCAGGTCCAGATTAGCGTTTGAATCACTTCAACGTTACGACATTATTTATAACATAAAGCACAAAAGAAGTCAAGAAAATGATTCGAAAAAACGAAAGAAAACGTAGGTTTATATGTCGTAATCGGTTTGTTTTCCAATTCTGTGTATATCCAATGTGTTACAATGCCAGCCGCCATCCCAAAAGAATCTATGCCTTAATGGAACGTAAATTGGAGTAATTCCTCGTTGTTCGAGTTGGTTTATTAAATTTTTGTCGTTGCTATTGATAACAACGTGCTTCTCATCAATGACTAAAACATTAACATCAAAAATAGTTTCATCTGATTGCCCGTGCCAATTGTCTAGCCAATTATTAATAAAGTTTTCTAGTTGTGGATTTTCTTCTACTTCAGGCGTCCAATAACAACCTTGATTGTTATGTCTTAAATTAATTGCTGACTTAACTTCCTTCCCCCAACTAGGTTGATCAAACCAAATAATATCCCAACCTTTAAAAATGTCAGCATAAGGTTTGAACCAAGGTGTAGCAATAACTAATCCAGGGCGAACTACACTAAAGACACTATCGTTATGTCCACCTATAAAAATTTTATGAAAGTCAAAGTCTTTATAGTTGGGTTGTAAAAATTCTTCTACTACTTCTGGTGTTTGCCACACATCAACTAAAACTTTATTACCAAGCCTAGTTAAGTTAGGAGCACACCAGCCATTTAGCGGAGTAGAGTCTTGTAACTTTTCCAATTCTTTTATATCTTCAACATCAATAGATAAGTGATGTCTCTCTGCCCAACTTTTAACATTTTTAATACTACGCCTAAAGTTGATATTCTGTTCGTAAATGCTATTATCTATTACAGCATCACCAAACATTTCTTTATACTTTATAGCAGACAAATTAGTGCTGTATACATGTGCCTGTGTAATCAGTATTTTGTCACCCATTACTAGAGCATCATCTCTTATTGCTAATGGTGGTTGTGGTATGCCTGTACTAGAATCACGTGATAAACGTATATTTCTATGATTTACACCAAAGTCACTTACTTCTGGAAAGTCTTTTATAGGACTACTTACACCTATTTCGCCTGTTTGCCAATTAGTATAATCTAATATGCTGTCTTGGTAACCTAGTTCTTTTGGTGTAAGTTGTATAACATCAATCCCGTGGCTTAATAGTGTTTGTTTAAAGTATTCAATATCTTCTCTTGTTTCTCGAAGTATTTTTGCTAAACCGTTTTTAATAGTTGTATTCTTAATACCATCTAGGAAACTATCCTCAAAGACTGACCCGACCATTACAGTTCGCAATGGTTGAAATTCATCCCAAGAATTGACTATTAAATTTGTCAACGTTTAGTTTGCTTTTGTTTTTAGTGCTTCGGGGTTACTAGTAGTAGCCATAACTAAGCCACTAGTTGTTTGTAGATAACTATCTGTAACATTCTTGTTTGGAACACTAGCAGAAATAATTGCTGATTTGTTGTAAGAAATTTCAGCGTTTTGATCTACTGTTACCATAGCAGGAACCATTACAACACCTTTAGGTCCATTAACTAGTGCTAATGGTTTTGATACTGAATATGTTGTATCTGTTTCTGTTTTTAACTTTGCTACAATTTCTTCGCCTGTAGTAATCCTAAAACAGATGATATCGTTTTCTTTATATGAACTTGTTGTTACTAACATTCTTCTTCTCCTTGAATTGCTTCTACTCTTTCATTGATTTGCTCTGTTGATAATCTAACTAGTTCGTTGGCACCGCCTTGTACTAGCAATTTTTTACCTACAAAAATTTGAGGTACTGACCTAAGACCTTGTTCTACTAAAAAGTTTCTGCCATCTCTATCTTCTTCTATATTAATTGTTTCGTATGCTATACCCTTCATGTTTAAATAGTTTTTTGCTTTTACACAATACGGGCAAACATTTTTTGTATATATTGTTAACATAATTTTCCTTTAAAGTTTGAAGCCACTGAATGTTTCCTCAGTAACATCTTGTTTTGTTCCTCCAATAATGTAAGAACTTATTTCTGTTTCTTGAGGTGCTACTTGTACTTCACTTCCTGCTATCCATTTCTCTGTCCATGGTAACGGGTTTGCTCCGGGAACTTTAATAGGACTAGGTAAACTAACTGCTAGTAATCTTCTATGAGCAATCCAGTCTACATATTGGTTTAACAATTCAGCATTTAGTCCAATCATTGATCCGTCTTTAAACAAGTAGTTGGCCCAATCTTTTTCTTGTTGTACAGCATCCATAAACATGTCAACACATTCTTGCTCTGTTTCTTTTGCGATCTTTTTAAAATCAGGATCGTCATTTGGTAATATTTTTAATAAACTTTGTGTACTTGCTAAATGAACATTTTCGTCTCTAGCAATAAACTTAATAATTTTAGCATTACCTTCCATTTTCTTAAGTTCGGCAAATGCCCAACTACAAGCAAACGAAACATAGAAGCGAACACCTTCGAGTATATTTACACTCATTAGGCACTTCCATAGTAATGTCTTGAGTTCGTATAATTTAATTGTTTCTTTCTTACCATTAATAGTATGTGTTCCTTCTCCAAACAATTCGTATAATTTTGACTTATAAATTAACTCGTCGTATGCTACAGTGATACTATCAGCACAATCTACAATTTCTTGTATGTCCAACATCTCATCAAATATAATACTTGGGTTGCTGTAAATGTTACGAATAATATGTGTATAACTTCTACTGTGAATTGTTTCACTAAATGTCCAAGTAATGATCCAATTTTCTAGTTCAGGTAAACTGACAATAGGTCCAAATGCTTCTGCTGGTGCTCTACCTTGTACACTATCTAAAAGAATTTGTCGCTTTAGATTTGAGGTAAAAATATGCTGTTCCCATTCACTTAGTAGTTTGAAGTCGTTAGAATCTTTAATAACATCAACTTCTTCAGGCCTCCAAAAGAACCCTAACTGCTTATCTGTTAACTTGTCAAATTGTCTGTATTTTAATGTGTCGTAACGTTGTATTGCTACTCCGCCTGTTGGGTCAAAAAATGCTAAACTTTTTGTATGGTCTTTTTTGGCGTTGGTTTGAAAAACTGTCTTCACTCTATAATTCCTTGATTTTGTTGTTTCTAAATATAAGTGTGTGCTAAATTAAATAGCACACGACTCACAATATTCGTCATCGTCATTGTTAAACTCTTCGCTTTTTAATGACGTTACTTCTTCTGCTTCGTTGACCATATCTTTAATTTCAATTTCGCCAGCGCCATCATAAGTGTTAAAATAATATAACTGCTTTCCGCCATACTTGTAAAACGTCAAAAGGTGTCCAAGCATAGTGCTCATTGGTATCTTTTCATCTTCATGGTGTACTGGATTATAACTAGTGTTAACACTAATACCTTGATCGATATACTTTTGTAATATTGCCATAATCTTAATGTAACCCTCAGGTGACTTTTGATCCCAAAGTAATTCATATTTATTTTTTAATTGGTGTATACCCGGTACTACTTGCTTTAATACACCGTGCTTACTTTGTTTAACACTAACAAGACTACGAGGAGGTTCAATGCCATTAGTACTGTTACTAATTTGTGCTGATGTTTCAGCAGGCATAAGTGCCATTAGTGTTGAATTACGAATACCAGTTTCTTTAAGTTGTTTTCTTAAACTAGTCCACGCCATACGTTCTTTATGTGGAACTAGTTCATCTACATCTTTTTTGTATGTGTCAATAGGTAATAAACCATCGCCATATTTTGTTTCGCTAGTACCCGGACAAGCACCTTGCTCCACAGCCAAATCAGCACTTGCTTTAATTAAATAATAACTCCATGCTTCTGCCCATCTATCAATTAATTCTAGATTAGGCTCACTATATGTCATATCTTGTTTAGCCATCCAATAAGCAAGATTAATAATACCAACACCTAGAGGGCGTCTTTTCATTGTACTATTTTCTGCCGCTTTAACAGGATAGTTTTGATAATCTAATAAAGCATCTAATCCTCTTACTGCTAGTTCGCAAGGCAGTTGAAAGTCTCTAGGATCTTTTATGTTACCCCAGTTAATTGCTGAAAGAGTACATAGAGCAATTTCACCTTCGCCGTCATCGAGACTAGTCAAAGGTTTAGTAGGTAAATCAATTTCGCAACATAAGTTACTTTGTTTAATAGGTGCTACATCTGGTTTAAATGCTCCATGCTCATTAGCATTGTCTACGTTCATTAAATAAATTCTACCTGTATTTTTACGTTCTTCCATAAAACTACCAAATAGTTTAGAAGCGGGAATAGATTTTTTGCGGATTGAAGTCATACGTTCTGCTTTTTCATAAAGTTCTTTAAACTTATCTTGATCAGCAAAAAATGATTCATAAAGCCCTGGAACGTCGTGTGGGCTGAACAACGTAATGTTTCCACCTTGGATTAATCTTTCGTACATAAGTTTATTAAACTGTACGCCATAATCCATGTGTCTAACACGGTTGTCATCTGTTCCTTTATTGTTCTTTAAAACTAATAAATCTTCAATCTCATAATGCCAAACAGGATAGTAAAGAGTAGCGGCTCCATTTCTTACACCGCCTTGTGAACAACTCCTTGTTGCCGCTTGAAACATTTTGTAGAACGGGACGACACCTGTATGATAAGCGTCGCCCTTTCTAATTGGTGAACCTAAAGCACGAATAGAACCTGCGCCAATCCCGATACCTGCCTTTTGACTAACGTACTTGACAATTGAGCTTGTCGTAGCGTTAATCGAATCTAGGCTATCACCTGTCTCAATAAGAACACAACTAGAAAATTGTCTTTGTGGTGTTCTAACTCCTGCCATAACTGGCGTAGGTAAACTTAAATCAAAATTGCTAATAGCATCATAATAATTTTTTACCCATTTTAATCTTGTTTCTTTAGAATACTTGCTAAACAAAGTTGCGGCAATTAACATATAAGTCATTTGAGGTGTTTCTTTAAGTTCTCCAGTAACTCTATTTTGTACTAGATATTTTCCTCTAAACTGTTCCATTGCGGCATAAGTTAAATTTTCATCGCGGTCGTGTTTAATAAAACTGTTAAGTTTATCCCATTCTTCTTCTGTGTATGTTTCTAATAATTCTTTATCGTAATATTCGTCAGCAACATTTTTTTTAACTAAATCTAAAACATGCCATGGTTCAAACTGTCCGTAAACCATCTTTCTTAAATGATATGATATTAATCTTCCACCAACGTATTGATAGTTGGGTGTGTTTTCACTAATTAAATCTGCGGCACTTTTAATTAATGTTTCTTGAATTTCTGAGCTTGTCATTTGATCGAAAAAACTTAAATGACTATTAATTTCTACCTGGCTAGCACTTACATTTGCTAATCCTTTACAAGCAAAAAATACAACCTTATGCATCTTTTCTAGATCTAAGGGCTCGTTGATTCCATCTCTTTTTTTAATTTGAATTTGTTTTACTGCCACCATATTCCCTACTTTCGTTTGATATTCACTATTCTCGTTATAAGTACGTCTCTGTTCTAAGTTCAACATAATTGTATCTCCAAATTCTATTATTGGAACTATTTTCTACTACTGATGTATTTACAACGTCTCCATTACTCCAATTAAGAGTATATTTGTTGTAGACATCAACAGTAGGGGTTAATGTTGAACTTTCTTTATTGTTATATATTACTACATCTAGGTCCCGTTTGTCAAATCTATTTGTCAAAAAAAGTGTATAATATATTCCTAATGTTTTCCCTACGTCATCAAAAGCATGATATGACATTAAGTCCCAAGGCTGAGGCCAAGTGTCGGGTAAATCGTAAGCCAAGTGTGGCATGGCTATAGGCGCCATTGACCACAAAGTTGCTGTGCGATTTAGTATAACATCTCTATCCAGCCAAGATATTTCTAGGCGAAAGTTACGCCATGCCCTGACTTTCTCTTGATACGAAAGGTCAAACATTCTTTGTATATGTAATTAGTAGTTACGTTCTATTTTGTAATAGAAATCGGCAGTACTGCCTTGGTTATTAGTTGTATAAAATATTTTAGTGTCAGCACCACTTCTATCTAATGTAAAAGTAACACCTACGTCTGCTTCTTCAACAAAGTCATCTTCAATAGTACTACCTGCGGATGTATTTGTTATCCACATATTACCATTTCTCATACGAGCGCCTCTGCTAATACTATAAGATATTTTTACGCCTTTGTCAACTGTTCTATCTAAAGCAATAGTGGTTGTTACTGCTGAACTTTGATTATCTGCTAAAACAATTTTTTTACCAGCAAATTCTTTTGAATATCCATATCCAATATAATTATCTGCTAACGTTGAATAAACTTCTTTTCCATTATGTTCAACTCTAGGAAAAGTTTTAGCATCAGCATCATTTCTGTCAAACCAATCACCAAAAGCACCATTACCGTCTTGATTAAATTCAATAACAGGTACTATAGGATTACCTACACCTACATTATTTGTACCACAATCTAAGTATGTATTAAATGATGAAGTTACTGCTTTACCATTAAAAATATATAATGCTCTTCCTGTAATTTTATCAAATTGAGAGTTTTGTACTCTTAGTCCTTTAGCATATACGCTACCACTAACATTTTCACCTATTCTAAATGCTTCATACAAGTAAGCAAAAGAACAAGAATCAAATACAACGTTTGTATGTGCTACATCTGAAATAACACCTACGTCATTAAATGTAAAATCACATCCGTCAAATATAATATGACTTGTAACATGTGTATTAGTTTGATCTATTTTAACACAAGAATACTTGTTTCCAACTGATGCCGGAACTGCTGATAATCTTCCTTTAAATCCTACATCATTAAATCTTACTTCGTTGGCTTGCTCAACAAGAGCAACATGGAATCCTGTGGTGTTCCACAAAGTCATTCCAGTGATAGTAATATATCTAGGTGTTATTGCTGTACCTGTACCAATACTAGAAGATACATTTTGATCACTATCTGCTGTTCTAAGGACTGTTTTGCCACCTGCTGTTTGTTGTTTAAGGAAAGTTTTTTCTTGACCAGCACCAATCATATGAGCATATGCTGGAACTTTTAATTCGTTTGTTGTTAATAGATATGTTCCTGGTGGAAAATATAATGTTTTTCTTGTAATAGTACTTGTATCTTGTACACAATACAGTTGGTATAAAGCATTGTTAATAGCCACTGTATCGTCTGTAGCACCGTCACCTTTAGCACCAAAGTCTAGTACACTAACTATTTCGTCTAGTTTTGTTTGTAAACTTCTTGCTGATGTACTGCCTGCTGTGTAGCCTGCTCTAGCACCTTTATATGTATAACTACCAGCACCATCTAAAATATTACTGTGTTCAGTTAATACTTCAGTATTGCCTATAGTAGGTGCTCCTTCTACTGAAGAACCATTACCTATATAAAGTTTACGTTGATTAATAACCCAGCCTAACTCTGCTGATGATAATTGAGGTAAGTCGTCACTTAATCCTCGTCTGTGTTGGATTCTTGATATTTGAACTACAGCCATTTTTAAAACTCCTTATATAGAAGTATTTATGCTAATTGACTATAGTATGTTTGGACTCTGTTTAACCAATGCTCTGTAAAAAGTTCAAATTCTTCGTCTTTTATAACCCATTTTTGGAATAAGAAGTCTTTACTACACATTAAAATAACACCTTGTTTAATGTTTGTTCCGTATACTTCATTATGTGCTAAAGCATATGCTACTAACTGTGTTTTATAATCGTCTACCCATTCATCTTTTTTAGGCTTATTTGTTTGTTTAAAGTCAATAATGCTAGGTTGACCATTGAAAGAACCTACAGCATCTGTAGTACCAGCATACAACTCTGGAAAATACATAGGAACTTCAGTGCCCCATATTTCATCCATATCGCACATACCTTCATCAATAATAATTTGTGCCATTTTGTTTGCTTGTTGACTAAATGGGTTTGATCCAGGTGTTTTTAATTCACTATCAATACAATAATCTTCTAAATATTTGTGCATTCTAGTACCGCGGCCTGCCGCCTCAGTTACAATTTCTTGTGCTTTAGCATTGCCTACACGTCTTTTCCAGTTTGCGAGTGCTTGACGCTTTTCCTCGCTCTTAGTTTTATCAAGTATAGTTGTAACACTAGGAACGGCTTTGCCGTCTGGAGTCGTGTAAAGGCGTTTGCCTTCAACACTTGCTCGTTTTAATTGGGTGTAGTTAAACTTTTCTGTTATCATATATGTACTATAACACCTTTATGTTAGGAAGTCAACCAATGGAATAATGAGCCCGGATGGAGGTCCGGGCTCAAGTGATTACTTACCGTCTACAAAAGAATATAACTTCTCTGCTTCTAGTAGTATATCGTTTGATGAAGGGTATGTTGGGCTGTCATTAGTAGATAGTATAGCACCAGTTTCTGGATGTCTATCTGTTGAGTCTTGCCATTTTTGATGTTGATTGTGGAACTTGTCCATAACAAAGCCTTGGGCCATGCCAAGGATTTCTGTACGAATCTCGTACGCATTTTTACTTGTAGTCATTTGTTTCTCCTGTGTGTTTGTGTGTTGTAACGTTAGTGTTACATAAAGTAGTTATAAAAACTATACAGGAGGGAGGGTGTTCTTGGTTACCACTTACGGCAACTCCAGTACCTTGCTTTTGTCTTAGGTCCTGGACTATCACAGTTGTGTCTTGCTCTAAATGATTTTCTTGCTTTAGGATTGCTTTTTCTAATTCTCATGGCTTTACCTTTAACACTGGAACCGCCATGTCCAAAATTTACTTTAACTACATTACCTTTTGGATTCTTGACATATACTTTAAACTTTTTAGTGTCACCCTGCATTGGCTTGTTTAGTTTAACTTTACGTCCTTGATACTCTGCTTCAAATGTATCACTTTCGTCAATGCTGTAACCTAAATATCCGTAATCTTCAAAAAATTCGTTATCACTATCATATGAATATTCAGTTTCGCTAACTTTTACACAGTTATTAACACGTTTACCTTTGTTCTTGCCTGTGCCTGGTTTAGTTCCGTCTTTTTTGTAACCGTCCCAGCAATCTATTTCACTTATTCTCATGATATTATTTTCTTTTGTTTAATGCTCTTTTAGCCATATCATTTACTTTTTTATCAGCGTCTATTTCAGGCTTTTCAGAGTCAATTGAATCGCTGTCTACTTCATCAGGTGATTTTAATATAATAGTATCCTGATTAATGTCAGCAATAAGGTTTTGTAAATTAGGATTTTCGTCGTATGCTTTTTTAATAGCAGGATAACTTAAAGGTAACCCCATTTTTTGACCCATAGCAATAAAGGCCTTCATAGGCATTTCTTTGTTGTCACCTTCTATTTTGTTGGCTAAGAAAGCCATTAATGAAGATAATTTAGTAGGAGCAAACTCGTCGAGTCGCATTAGCGTTCCTCTCTGTCTAACCCCGGTTCACCTTCAGTTCCGCCTTCTGGAGAATCTAAATCCATAGCAGGAAGTTCAGCATCTATATCATCTAAACCTACATCACCCGCTGGCTCCATAGCGTCAGCACCTTCAGGATCAGCACCTAAATCAATACCCGTTTCTTCACCAGTTAACAGTCTAGTAGCACCATCCATTCCTGCTCTTGCTGATTCAACAGCACTTAAACAAGTTTCAACAGTACCTTTAGCGGCATTAGAAAAACTGTCTGCTTTATCTTGACCCATTTCATCTCTAATAGCATCTACTAACGGTGGTAAATTTTCATTTTGTAATTCGCCTAGTTGCTCTTGCATTTTTTGAAGTTGGTCAACCATGTCCTTAGCGGCTAATACTAATTCTGCGGATTCCATTTCACCTTCTGTAAGAACGGCTTCTTTAATTTTTAACATTCTTTTACTTCTTTTATCAAGTTGCTTCATTATGTGTACATTTGACAAACTTGCTGACATTACGTTTTCTAATAAGTCTAATAATGGAACTAAACCTTCCATAAAGTTTGCTGGTACACTTTTACCTGATCTTGCCATTTCCATTGCTCTTAATGCCTTGGCATAATTTTGAGAACCTACTAACATCCTAAGTGCCTGTTTTGCTGTAGCATTGTCTCCAAATGCTTCTCTTACAGATTCTTTTGCTTTACCTTTATATTCATATCTAGGATCGCCTGCTTTAAAACGTTGCCACGCCGGCGTGTTAGCATTTTTATCAGCATCTGTTACTTGCATTTTTTTACCTGGTATATCATGCTCTTTAACTGTAGGCATTTTTTGCTCTGTAAGCCATTTTTCCAACGCCTCTACTGTTAATACAGCATTTAGATATTTTTGAGATGTTTTAGCATCTGCTCCAGATGCCTTAATTTCAGTTATATCATGTCTAGTTGATTCTAATACTTCCAATGCTACTGCTGGAGTTAACTTGGAAAAATCAATTTCATGATTAAATGTTTTTTTAAGTTGTTTGTTCACTGCTGAACTAGTAACTCTTTTTTCAATTTCCATTAAATTCATAATTTTAGCCCTTTAATTTTATATAATGTATTTATACAATGTTCATCGCTTTTGATATTTCTTTTAATTCAGATAATGCTTTATCCCATCCAGACATGCTTAAATCCAAGCGTGTTTGATACAGTAAAATAGCATCTTCGTCATTCCTCTTGTGTGCTTCTTTTAAATGATACTTATGAAACATAGCGTCATTTTTATGTTTTCCTAAATTGTCATCAATTCTCTTGATATTTCCAGAATTATTATTAGTTTCGTGTGCTACAGCATAGGATACGGCACCCAATCTTGACGAAAACTCTAGTTTTTCGCCATCTCTTTTATAACGCCACAATCCGCCCTTAATTTGTACCACTACAGAGTTATTCACTCTAGTGAATTTCTCGTGTTTTATTACTATAGGAAAATGTTTATTTTCTTTTTTTGCCATATATCACATCTTCGTTGATTTTCTTACGCCAAACAACACTTTTACTTACCAAAAGGCTAATTGCGGAGAAGTGTTCTTGTTTCATCGTCGATCGTGATATTGTATGTTCAGGGGATTCAGACATAATATGCAGTACTTCTATCTCAGGTTTTGATAGCCATACTTTAACCATTGGTGAAAGTTTATACCACATAAATTACTTTTTGTTTTGTTTAATCCAGTCTTGGGCTGTTTTGTTACGAGGCTCTGCTGTTAAAAATTTTCGTATACTGCCTTCAACTTTTTCAAATCCTTCTTTTCTTTCTGGATCTTCTAATCCTCCAGAATTATCTATAACAATAAATCTGTCAGCACCAAATACTTGCTGAAATTTCATTATATTTTCTTGTACTGCTCGCCATAGTTGTTCTACTTTTAACACTGGCAATCTTCTTTTACGTTGTAAGTTTCTTTCTTGTGCTACTGCTAATTTAGTATTAACATATAACATCATTGTACCGTAACCTAAGTCAATCATTTCTTGTCTTATTTTTGCTGTTTTTTCTATGTCTCTACCAGTGCCATCAATTACTACACCCAGTTTGCCATCTAACCACCAGCCTTTTTGCTTTGCTATTAATTCTTTACCTTTATCCCTAGTTGCTTGACCGTCTGGACTCATAATTTGTTCAGGGTCACCGACATCCATGCCCTTCTTTGCCATTAAGTGTTCAAACATTTTATCTGAATCAATCACTTTTAATCCAAATTGTTTTAATACTTGTTGTGCTACAAATGATTTACCAGAACCAGGTCCACCTGCCATAAACACAGCCTTAAAAATATATTTGTCTTGGGGACCTTCTTCGAGATCTAAACCAGTGTCAACTAGTCTTTTTTTTTGACCGATTCTGTATTTGCGTATTGAGCTCTAATATTACTTGGTTTTAATCCAAGTTCTCTAGTTCTAATATCATCTACAGCGTTTTGAATTCTATATGCTATCTCGTTTTTATGAGCGAGGGGTAATTCTTTACCTTTAAATAGCATAGAAATATACTCGTCAATTGTATCTAAGTATCCTGCTATGTTGCCTGTATTATCAACTGTTACTTCTGCTTCTTTAACTGATTCGTCTGGCCATTCATTAGGGCTTCTGTGATCGGAAAGAAATGCTTCTAATTCTTCTGTTGGAATATTTTGTAATAATTCTTCTATTGCGGTATAGTCACCTTTGTGGGCATCTGCTTCCATTTGCTGGGCAACTGCTTTAAGTAGGCCAATGTCACGTTCGTTTATTTTCTTAGATTCTATAGAAACTGTTTGTCCAGGTTTTGCTCCGCCTGGCTTTTTAAGTTTATTTCTATTATCGTGATTTAATTTAATAGATGTTTTACCACCATTTGAACTAACATCAATGTTTGGATCTTTATCTAAATCCAAATTCATAGTTTGTCCTGGGCCTGTTTGTACAGATATCTTTTTACCATCAGGAGAAATTTTAGAAATTTTTCCTTGTTGTGGGTTTACTTCTAATAATTTAAACCAGCTCATTATCTCATTGCCTTATTCATTGATTGTACCCTACGACTTGCTGGGTTAATACGTTTTGTTCTTCTTGACTTTAAAGCATTTCTTCTTTTAAACTTTGCTTTAGTAATCATTAATTTAATACGCTTCTTAACATTGGGTGCTTTATAACAAGCACCAGGTGTGGAAACAATTTTGCCTTTAAGCCTGCCTGTAGAACAGCGATACTTACGGACAACCTTCTTGCCTGATCTGGCCCACGCCATTGTTGTTTCTAGTTGTATGATTTCTTCGACTAGCATACTTGTATTTAGTACGCTATATTAATTAAGGATAATTAGTTGATAGGTTAAGAATGCCACTGCTGACAATAGTCCACCTATTATACCAACTCCTACTGTCGTAACTTGTTTAGCACGACTAGTCTTATCTTTATACATAGCGTCACGTAATTCCACCAAGACTTCGTCCATTTTGGTCATACGCTCGTCAATCGAGTCTAATTTCTCTTCCATTCTCTTATACCTTTCTGCACACAAATCCACGTGTGCCTCGAGGCTTTCTTTTTCAACGTCTAAAACCGCCATTGTGTTTTCTCACCTATGTATATTG
>Ga0209657_1001131_pt1 | contig 16534 bp, 21 predicted proteins | sample SaaInlV_100m_DNA_FD_184650 | JGI IMG/M metagenome (GOLD analysis project Ga0209657, IMG submission 184650) | Marine microbial communities from expanding oxygen minimum zones in the Saanich Inlet - SI037_S3LV_100m_DNA (SPAdes) (version 2) | ecosystem: Environmental > Aquatic > Marine > Intertidal... | reverse complement strand
GTTGTTGCGTTACCCGCAGCGGCAGCGTTGTCAGCTAGTAGTGAACCTTCCATATCACGCTTAAGCTCTTTAGAAGCCTTTGCTAATTGGTGAGCCATTTCTGACTTCTTACCAGCGTTGTTGACTGTCTCGTGAGTTCCAGTAACCTCAACAACTTTCTTAGAAATTTGTGTTTGGTTAGTTAGACGAGTAGTCGCAGTAGTTGCAGCCGTACCAGCAGCAGCTCCTTCAACGTGATAGTTATTAATTACAGCAGAAGCGAGTGCGTCTGTCTGCCACTCAAATAGAGTGTTAGATACTGAACCCTTGCCAGCAATGCTGGATAAGAACGGAGTATCCGTTGGTGAAATATCATAGATGACATCTGACAAATCCTCACGGATTGCAGTTGCATCATATGTTTTGAATTGTGTAGGCATTACCTATCTCCTTAAAGCATATCATAAAAAATAGAAGCGGCATCATCTTGCTTGCCTGACTTCTGTAACCTTGCACGCTTTTTCTTAATAGCTTCAACTTCTGTATCTTCTTTAGAGTTTCCTCTTCCAGATTTTTGTACTTTAGGAACTGTCTTAACTGCTTTCTTTTTTGGAGCTACCTTCTTAGTTAGCTTGTCATACTCCATAGCTTTCTTAATTACTAGAACACTACGGTGGTCTGCTAACTGGTTAATCTCATCTGGTCGAAAGCCTACTGATTTAGCGTACTCTTGTACATCTGTTTTAACAGTAGATTTTTCATCGTTCCACTCAGGTAAAGCATCAACTAATCTAGAGTATTCTTGTTGAACAAAATGTGCTCTAGCTCTTGCAACTTCATCGGCTTGTTCTTGTTGTATTAGAACTTGCTGTTGTTGCACATTCTGTGCTTTGTCCTTTGCTTCTCTGTACTCATCTCTTTTGAGCATATACTCATATGGGTCTTCGTTTTTCAAAGCTGTCCAATCAGTATCTTGATACTCTTGAAGTTTATTTGTCTGTTGCTCTTGCAACATCTGTAAGCCATTAGCGTACATTTGCCTCTCTTGCTCTAGTTGCATACGCTCGGACTGAATTGCTTCTGTCTCCTTACGCTGCTCAGCTAGTGCCTGAGACTTACGAGTATAGTCAGCCTGCCTTTGATAACCGTTCTTAAGCTCATCAATACCAACTTCCAATTCTTCTCCATCCACTTTAATAGTGTACTTCAAATCTTCTTCAGCTACTACATCATACTCTTCTTCCTCTTCGGCTACCTCTTCTTCGGTTTCTTCTTCAGCTTGTCCCTCTTCTTCGGGGGCTTCTTCTTCTACCTCTTCAGCTTCCTTTGTTTCCTCTACCACTTCCTCGTCAACAGGGGCTTCGGTTTCCTCGTTTGCGGTTTGCTCTTGTGAGTCCCACATACTTAGGATTTTATTACCTGCTTCAGCAGTTGTTCCTGCTTGAGCTCTATTGTCACTTACAACTTCCTGGGTGTTCTCTTGAGAATCCATTAGTTACTCTCCTCTACTGTGTTAAAAAATCTTCTTGCTCCCTTTCAGCAAGTTTGCCTGTCTCAAGCACTGATTGTATATGTTGATTTACTAATTCAAGTGCTTTGATTGTTATGTACAATCTATCTCTTTCCACTTCTTCGGCAACTCTTGTGTCTAATAAGTGTTGTACTAACGCTTCTTTGACTGTGGTCAGAGCCTCTACATATAGAGGATGTTCTAAAATTTGTTTAGCTTGGTCTGCCCTCGCTATCTCTTCTCCCTTCTCCATACTTAACTCCCTATCTTAACTGCTCGTTCTTGTTCCCTTTCTAGTACAAGCTCTTGTTGTTTAAGTGCAAGCTCTGCTTTCTTAATTTCAAGCTCTTGTGCTTTAATTTGCATATCTACTGATGCTTCTTGCTTCTTGAGTTCTAAATCTTGTTGTGCAATTTGTGCATCAATCTGCATTTCTTGTTGTTTAAGTTCAGATTCTTGTTGCATCTTCTGTACTTTAACTTGTAATTCTTGTTGCTTAAGCTGTGCTTCTTGCATTGCAGCTTGTTCTTCCGGACTAGGACCTTGTTTCTGTGGAACATCCTGATCACCTGGGTCTGTAATGAAATCATCTACATTCTTCATACCCATTGCTTTTATTTGCTCGGCTACTAAGTTGTATACATTCTTGGGCTTAAGTAGCATACCCGCAGCTGGGTGTTGTGCAATCATCTGTATTGTTTGCGCCAATCTTCCCAAGTGCATTAGGTTCATATCTTTATTACCAAAGCCTAAACCAACTTGTGCTACACAATCCATCTTTTCTTTCCACTCGTGTGGGTATAGTGTAATCCATTTGTTATTTAATCTTACAATTTTCTCAGGCTTTTCATACTTCTGTACACACTGATATACAGAATTTGCCAGGTCCTTCATACCTGTTTCAGCAAATATTCTTGCTATTAGTTCTACTTTTTGCTGTGCGGCAGTCATAACTTGACCGACACCTGTAGCAGTTTGATGCGATTTTAATGCACCATCAGATAGACCCATTGAGTTCTTGCTAACACCAGTTCGTTCTTCTCTAATGCTATCTAAATAACCTAACATATTAAAAGAATTCTGGTCTAGTTGCGGTGTCCCTAATGGATTTACCGCACCTGGTGTTCGTACTCTTACAATTCCACCTGGTCTAGAAGTCATTAGGTCATCTAAATTCGCTTGACCTTCCACTACCTCGTATCGCCCATTGTTTGTTAGATACATATTGTCTAACAAGTTACGCATTAGTGTAGTCTTTATGAGTTGAAGGTCGGAGATTAAGTCATAAATACTCAGACCGTAAAACTTATGAGGCATTGGGATAGGTGTAAGGGAGGAGAAGGGAACACTATCCACAGCCTCATTATCTAACAGTTCGTCTCCAACCTTCGTTACTTTTCTTAATTCAGCAATACCATCGTTATCATAGTCTACTCTTAGGTAGCATTCTGTAACCCAGACTCCATCATCAATATCACCTTCTGGTGAGTTATCCTGTTCGTGAGAGAATCTAGAAAGTCTTTCAGCTTTATAGCTAGCTTCATCATTGTTAAATACATTTTCAATCTTAGACTTTGGATAGCCTTGTTGTATTAACTCTGATTTAGTTCTCTTAACTCTATGGGCAACAAACCTTGCGGTATCGATTGTCTTGGCATACTTGTCAATTAAAAATTCTTCTGGTGGCACAGCTTCTATTCTAACCTGTCCATCCGCGTATGTTCTATTAACTACAACATCGTGTGTTGTTTCTGCTGGTTGCATAGACATCTCATCTTGCTCAGCAGTATTTTCTGTGTGTTGTTTTACTTCTATGTTATCTTCCATTAGAAGAGCCATAAACTCATCTTCTGTTAGATTCTTGTATGTTTCTTTTAATGTTTCACTGGTGTCATCCCAGTAATGTTTAACGATACCATTTTTTTGTAGTAGTGCATCCTTGAACCATTGGTATATAATACTAAAGCCAGGGTTCTGTCTCATTATGACATAGTTCACATAGTCTGTGGACTGCTTTGCCATCTCAACATCTTCCGGACCTTGTGGTTCAAACTGTACTACCTTATCGCCTGAAGTAAATATCTTCATAAGGCTAGGCATAATCCATTCAATTACATCAGCTACATCTCTTGTAACAATTTGAGAGCGACCCTCTTGCTCATTGCCATACTTCTTACCGTAGTAACGGTCTAGCGCATCTGAGCGTTGAGCTGTTAGCTTACCATCTTTATACCCTAGAGCAGAACTAATCTCTTGCTCTAAGTGAGCAGCTAGCTCCCTCTTTGTCATTTTAGCCATAAATTATTTACCTTTATTAATAGGGTATTTAGTTTCTTTAGAGGGCGGTGGGCTTACTGCTTTCATAATTTCTTTCAAGTCTTTAATGTCCTGCGCCATTTCTAAAATTTTATTCTCTAACCATTTCGGATTCATATCTTCTCCTATACTATCCAACTTAAATCAGTCTTAGGGAGTTCCTTTCCCCAGACACTATCATTACCTGTAAATACAACATCTGTTACACACAAGTACCTAAATGCATCGCTAGCGTGTGATGTCCAATCGTGGACTGGTCTTTGTGACCATATCTTTTTCTTGTCATCATAGCTACTTCTGTACTGTAGCAACGCTTCTAATCCTTTCTTAGTAGTGTCCTGATCAAACCAACATTTGTTTAAGTAGGTCCTGGTAGTATCTATACCATCCATTACTTTTAACTTTGGTGCTACTTGAAAATCAATACCTAAGTCAAATGCTAGGTCGCGTCTTGATTTACCAGTAGAAAATTCCCTAACTACTATATCGTGTGGCGCTATGTGCGCACCATAATGATAACCCTTTCTATTAAGTACCTCTATATAGTGAGGTAGTCCTTCATTAGAGTTCTCATAATAATCTATAATGTGTACCGCTTTACCTACAAATTGTGCAAACCATATGCTGGTTGCGTCTGAGACCCCAAGGTCCCAGGCTGTTACTACTTGTTTAGCCGGATCATAAGGGACTTTCCCCACTCGGTCTTCATCATAAGCAGTTTCAATCTCTTTAGCATAATACGCACCTCTAAGTGCAGCAGACCAAGAACACTCGTATTCTTGTTCAAATTCAGTTTCTGCCATATCTTGCTTCGCAAGTTCCAATTCTTCATCATCTAATATCCCTGTCTCACTAGCCTTAAATAAGAACCTAGCCCAACCTTTCTTCTCTGGTGCGGTGTGGTATAGGTCGTAAAAATCATTCTTTCCCTTTGGTGTGCCAATAAATATAGCATAACCCTTTCTATCTGATAGTGCTGGTCTAACTACTTCAGAAAACATTTTAGGATTCATCTGAGCAAATTCATCAAGCACAACCCCATCTAAATAAATTCCCCTTAGAGTGTCGTAATTGTCTGCCCCGTAGAGCTGTATCCTCGCTCCCATAAAGTCGGCTCTTAGTTCTGCCTCATTAAACTTTACATCTGGAAAAACTGAGCACAATCTTTTTAATTCATCCCAAGCAACTGTCTTAGCTTGTTTGAACAGTGGTGCTATATATGCATACCTGGGTGCTCTTTTACCAGCCTGCATACTTTCAACACAACTCTTAATAAGTTGGTTAATAGCAAACACAGTCTTACCAAATCTCCTATGACATACAACTACATTAAATCTATCTAGATTACTGTGTAAATGTTTTTGTAATTCCCTAGGTGTATAGGGTATTACTATAGGTTTTCTCTCCTCTTGCATAAAGTTTAGTGTACCTTACTATCTTTATCCCTTAACATCTGGTTAGCATCTGCAATATCAGTCTCATTAGCTGCCCACTGTATATCAAACTGTCTGTCCTCTACTACAACGTGGTGTTTAGGAGACCAGCCAGCTTGTGTCTTTAGCCAAAAGGTAGTCATACTAGGGGATTCCCCAGATACTGCCATTTCGTAGGCTACACCAGCTACGCGGGCGGTGCGCTTTTCTTTACCTACCAATAAATTGTGTGCAAAATATTTTGTTAGGGTGGCATTACTAATACCCATTACTTTAGAAATAGTATGTTGGTCTAATCCTATAGTAACCATCTCTTCTACCTTAGAATAATCATCATCAGTAGGCTTATATGCCTTACCTCTTTTGATTCTAGACTTTTTACCGCCTGCTGCCTTAGACTGCTGCGATAAACCACCAGTAGGTCTGCCCATTTTGCGCTCAATCTTGATTACCGCGTCTGCGGGTACTATTCCTTTAGCAGAAGCTACAGCATATCTAGCCTCTTCTTCTAATTCTTTCTCGATTGCTCTGATTTCTTCTTCCGAATCAGCAAGGATTTTACCTTTATGTGCCATATGTTAGTATTATACCCTAATAATATTGTTATATTAGTATTCCTAGAATATTCTAAAGAGTTTTTATGTGTATGTTCTAGTAGTGTTGCTTCTTTAGAATCGTTCTAGGTAGTGTCTCTACATAATTAGACAATATTATACCCTATAAATAGGTATAAGGTTAAACTATTTCTTACAATTCCATTGAAATATATTATTGTGCGCGAACTATACCGCGACTGGCATTGAAAAAATAATAATTTTACCTGTGGGTAGGTTTCCCCGCCCGCCCGTTTTTCGCTCGGGGTGTCCCCCCTTCGCGCCCCGCGTTTTTTCCCGCGATCAGGCGGGCGCGTTTTTCCCCGCGAATATCCCCGCGCATTTTCTAAGATTGGCGCGCGCTAATATTCCAATTTTGGCGGGATAAATTCGTTTTTATTTAGTGGGAAGGATTCACAGTTTTATATATAAATTCTTTAATAGCACTCAAGCTCTAAGTTTTATTCTTCGTTAATATCGGCGCGCGCTAATATTGAAATATTGGCTGGATCATTCTTTTTTGCTTTATGGATTCATAAGAGTATAATCATAGATATGAATAAAAGATTAGCTCAAAGTTAATCGCCCTTTCAAACTCAAATAAGAGTAACGGGTAAAACCAATAGGAAGATTACATTGGCGCTCTTTATACAATTAGAAGTTATACAAACATCTATTAATTAGATGTATAACTTCGTTTGAGCGTCAATGTTTGACTCCCTTCAATACAACTAAAAAAGGAAGGTGCAAAATGTCAAATGATGACAACCAAAACGAAGTAGAAAATAAAGCATTAACAGTAGAAGAAGCAAAGTCACTCATTAGTGATATTGATTCGATTAATAAGATAGCTCAATCAAAAGCCGAGCATATCGCTTTAAATGGAAAGCTAGCCGAGTTTAACGAAAGTATGGCGGGTGCATTTAGAGTCTTATTAATGAAGCGTGGGAAGAAGTTAGAACGCTCTTATGCTTCAACTGTTAAGACTACTTTCCAGAATTACTTTGATATTATTCAAAGTGACAAAACGAAAGAAGTTAAAGACAAGGCAAGAGTGGCCGTTGCGCAATTAAGGCGCGCACTTAGAACGGCTACAGATTTAAAGGCTAGTAATGCTGGGTTATGGGAAGAAAATGTTTCCTTAACTTGCAATACAATCGGAATGGCTGGAAAGGCTAACATCGAAGAAAAAGCGCACGAAACAGAAGAAGCAAAAACAGCGCGAATTCAAAAAGAGTTAGACGAAAAAGCCGAGAAGGAAGCGCAAAAGAAATACGATAGCGCGGTCACTTATTCCGAAGCGGTCATTCATTGGAATTTGGAAGATATTGTTTTTATCAAAAAACAACTTGAAGCTAAATTTGAATTTGAAAAAGCCAAAATTGAATGGGTTCTAAATGAAGATTCCGAAGTCATTCAAGCTGAAGCCGAAGCCGAAGCAAAATAAATTTTCTACTTCAACCAATACCCCGCCCTCAAAAGCGGGGTTTTTTTTCGCCTTTAAAAAAGCCAATTTGTTATGATCCAAAAACTATTGAAAATGGATAATCAATATTCTCCTGGCCAGGAACAATTCTATATTCTCCTGATCTGGTGAGTGGATAAACAAATCAACATTCTCCAGGACCTGGCGAGAGAAAATAGAGGATTTAAGCCAAATTGCTTACTTTTTAAGCAATAGAGGGCTCGAAATCTTCGATTCTCGCGTACTTCTCATAGCAAGGCATACTAAGGCTAGGCTTGACTATGCCCGCCATAAGAGTATAATTGATGTATGGATTGAGGTTTCAATTCATTTGGCAAACGGGATATTAGCGTGCGCCAATATTGATTTAACTTTTGGAGTTTATGATGATTAATAAAAAATTATCGATAGACTTTAGTTATATTGATGAATGTAATTCTTATGTAATAGCACTAGTTCAAAATGAGCCAGTAGTGAAAATCAATAAGAGTGCATTTGACAAAATATCTAAAGAGTTCACCAAGAAAAGGAACGGTAAAACTTTTCTGGCTTGCCCTCAAAATAATAAGGGCTTGAAAAACTTTTTACCCGTACTATTCGTTTATAAAAGATACATTAGCAAGCGCGGTGTAACTTTTATGTCTTAAATGTTAGAAAATATACTTTTTGACATTTTCCTGATCATATGCATATTGATTGGATTAGCTTGCGCGTTAATTCCATTCTATAAAGGCATAAATGATGAGATAAACGAGAAATTTAAGGATGAGTAGATATGGCAAATAAACCTACATATCTTGATGCTCATACTTATATTCATATGTATACAGAGCTTGCAACATTAGTCCTGGAATATTCATCACTAGATTCAATCTGGATTACAGATGAAAATGGCAATGAACGAATGACCGAAGAAAAACAGGATGAATTTTGTCACATATGTGATGAAGTGGAAAATCTAATGGCTAGTTTTGGATTAATAAAGGAGGAATAATGGAAATACTAAATAACCTAGTACCTATAACTACGCTTAAACAAGCGCTGGATATAGTAGGCGGTGTATCCTTTCCAGAAAAGATGCCTATCGCATCTACTGGATTGCCCATAAAAAATTGTAGGACTGGAAAGATTCTACGGGCGATGAAGAAGGATAAGAAGAACCGCATCACCGTTTGCTCTAATTGTTATGCGGGCAAAGGTGCATACATTCAATATAAATATAATGTAGCACCCGCACAAGAGCGAAGATTAAAAGCGATAGACAACCCAAGATGGGTAGATGCTTTTGTGTATATACTTACCCATCAAAAACAGATACTCAAGCATAAAGTATTTAGATGGCACGATAGTGGAGATATCCAGAGTCCTGATCATTTGAGTAAGATTATTGATATTGCCAGGAGAACACCCCAGATAAGACATTGGCTACCAACCAAGGAAGCGAGGGATGTTAGAAATCACAAGGGTAGAATTCCTAAGAATATTGTGATAAGATTGAGCGGTACATATGTGGATGGAAAACCACCAGAATATAAACACACATCTGTGGCAACTACGGATGTAGATAAGGTGACTTGTTTAGCGAGTCTACCGAAGGAGCACCCCAAGAAACAGAAGGGATGCCAAAGTTGCAGACAATGTTGGGATGCGACAGTAAAAAATGTTGCATATTTTAATCACTAAAGTAAGGAGGATGTATGGCTATTTTAAAAGTATGCCCAGAGAAACAGTTGGAGCTCTATAAAGACCAACAAGGTAAGATAATAACCGTTGAATTTGTCAAGAAGGATGGTTCTGTTAGACATCTGAATGGTAGATTTGGGGTACATAAATATCTTCAAACCAGAGGCGGTCATAATTGGACACACGATTATGACAGACACTATCTAACCATATTCGATATGAAGAAAATGGCATATCGGGTAATCAATCTAAAGACTGTATTAAATGTGAAGGCTAGAGGTAATCAGTACCTGATCATAGAAAACATACAGAAGTGGGTGATGGGATGAAAGATGAATCAATGTATATGTATGGATATACCTTAACAGATGAATGGTCTGTCGAGAGATGGGAAGTTCGTGTAGAGGATTTCTGTACAGTATTTAACTCAAGTGAATCACTTGCATCTGACTCACTAGCGGGAGAAAATAGTTATGTATGGACTACCCGAAAGGATAGGGATATGTGGGCTGATATACAGGACAAAAGATTCAAGCAAAAACTTGAAGAAGATTATTATGATAAGCCTATGGATGAATACCGAGATAAGGGTATGAGTCCAGGTGATTTTTTTAGGGAGAATTAAATGGAAGGATTAAATGTAGTAAGTTTATTTGATGGCTCAAGTTGTGGTCGAGTAGCGCTTGAGCGTGCGGGTATTCCGATAAAGAACTATTACTCATCCGAGATAGACCCTTGGGCTGAGAAGATTGCTCTTAAGAATTACCCAGACAATCAACCAATAGGTGATGTCAATTTTGTGAGTGGGATACAACTACCAGATATTGACCTGATCTTAGCGGGCTCACCTTGTCAAGGATTTAGTTTTGCTGGTAAGCAGTTAGCATTTGATGACCCCAGGTCCTCACTATTCTTTGAATTTATAAGAGTCCTGGAGGAGTGTCGAAGATACAATCCCAAGGTTAAATTCTTATTGGAAAATGTAAGGATGAAACAAGAGCACCAAGATGTGATAAGTAAATATCTAGGTGTCAAACCTGTCGCTATAAATTCTAGCCTTATGAGTGCGCAAAACAGATACCGTTTGTACTGGTGCAACTGGGATATAACTCAGCCCGATGACAAGGGGATACTGTTGAGAGATGTACTTGTTGAAGGATTTGGTGATAGCGTAGCCGATCAGGGCAAGACAGTTAAGAGTATCAATGTAGATAAGGCTGCTTGTCTATTGGCTAGGGATTACAAAGGATTTGGCAACCAAGCTATGACAGGTGTTAGGACTTGTGAACTTAGAGAGTATGATAAGGATGAAGAGTGTCATCATATTGGCACGGCCCTGGATATAAATGGGCACGACATACTCAAGCGTGTCTATTCGGATACGGGTAAGAGTCCCACTCTAAATACTATGAGTGGTGGCAATCGTGAGCCTAAAGTATTGGTAGCCAGGATGGTAGGTAGGCGCATCAATCCAGACACAGGCAAGCGTGATGATTACAACTATGACATACCTATCAAGCAACGACTCGAACCAAGGAAGGATGAGAGATCAGGTTGCCTCACCACTGTTGAGAAGGATAACCTAGTGGTAGAGAAAGGAACATACCGCCCACTCTTACCAATAGAGATGGAGCGATTACAAACACTGCCCGATAACTATACCGAGGGAGTGAGCAACACACAGCGCAAGAAAATGTTGGGCAATGGCTGGACTGTTGATATCATTTCACATATATTAAAACAAGGAGAATTTGTATGAGTAAATCAAGACACACAACTGTAGATTGTGTTGAGCACATCTATAAGTTGCAAGATAGAGTTGATGAGTTGCGAGATGCTCTTGTCACTGTGATACAGTCACTGGATGAGCATCACTTTGAAGAGGTGCAGAGCACAGCCAACTCGCTTGGAAGCATAAGACAAGTTGTTGACCAGGCATTAAACTATCCGAGGTATGGTGATGACTAAGCGATATGTAGGATGGAATCGTAGGGTTAAGAAGCGTGCTCTTAGTAGAACAGAGAAGCGTAGAGCTGAACGAGAAAAGAGGAGGGCGCGATGATTAATAGAAGAGAATACATTATGGATGATGGTAGTATTATGACTGTCGATGATGTGATGAACTCAACTGGGCTGAGCAGACAAGGAGCACACCGAAGGCTTAGATTATCAAGGGATGTAGACTGGGTAACACTACCAATGGGACACCCTGATCTTTCGCACGGTCCAGAAGTTAATACCAGACCAGACCGAGATTGGGATGAGCCAACCAAAGTCTGTTGGGGTATTGCTATGAGCCCATCTTATTTGGATGGGGTAACAGTAGGTGATAGGTCTTATGATAGAGAAGGTAAACCACTTAGCTATTCAGAGAGGACATCACTTGCTAAACACAGGGAAAAACAAAGAGATGAGTGGCGAGCAGCCACCAAGAATATTGTTAATAGTCTTAGAAAAGATGAGGAGGATATGTGATTACATTTGATAGATATGCACTAGAGGCAGTCATTGATGAAAGAGTTGCAGATTCTTTTGACTTTGGTAGCGTGTATGGTAAAGATTTATTTGATAAGGAAGGTAAGGTTGGATACCACAGTGTTGGATTCGAACCAGGACACCTGATCGATGTGTTGCAGAACCAACAGCATCAGATAACAGAGCTTGAAGATAAGATACTTAATCTGTATAATGAGGTTAATGATTTGTATAAAAACAAGGAGGATAGAAATGAGTACTGAAGAAGAGAAAAAAGATTACATAGTAAGGATACAATCAACTGTGTCCTATGATTTTGAAGTGGAGATTGAAGCCAGAGATATGGGTGAAGCAGAAGCGATAGCCGACAACGAATACTGGAGTGACCAATACCACGGAGAAGCAAGAGCGTCTCAGAGTCACGATGATTTTGAGATAGTGGATGTCAGGGAAGTCGAGTACGATGATGGCTCACTTGACGATGATGATGATTACCCACCCAGGGAGGAGTGATATGAAAGTTATAATCGATATGCCTAATAAAAAAATGAATGACCTTGCTAAGAAAAAGATAATCGAAGGCATCATAAGATCAGGCAAGCAAGCAAACTCTGTTCAGTTTGAGGACATAAAAGAAATCAAATCAAAGAAGGAGAAGAACTGATGGGGGTACTAAAACAAATGCTTATTGATAAGCGAGATGAACTTGGTGAGGATATGGAAGGACTGTCTGACCAAGACATCATTGATAGAATGGTTGATGAGTATATGCAATCAGAAGCATACAAAAAGGAGCACGACATACAGTCGCAGCTGGTCTCAAAAAATATAAAAAATAATTTTGAGCACCCCAGTGGCACTTCATAGTATGCTATAATTTATTTCTTACTAAGTAAGACTAGGGAATTTAGTATATATATAATATATAGTATCAAATACCTAGACTTACTTAGTTAGTCTTACTAAGAGTACACTGGTTTTCCTTCCTTATTTTCCAGTGTACCCTTAGTAGGATTACCTACTAGGAAGTGTGTTCCATATTGGCGCGCGCTAATTTAATGTTAATGTATAAGGAGTTACTATGAGTGCTATGAGTCTAGCTGGAAAGGTTGTATTCAACCAGGTTACAACACCCGATGTGTATAAGGGTACGGAGAAATATTCTTTGACAATTGCTTTGGATAAGAATAGTAAGAAACTTGCTGAGAAACTAGGTCTTAAGACTAGGGACTACGAAGGCGCAACGCAGATTACTGCCAAGCGCAAGGTAGATTTTGGTTTACCTAAGATATACAACAGAGATAAAGAAGAGACCTCTGTTAATCATCTGTCCCTGTTCGGGGATGAAGTAACCGTTAAGGTTAAGCAAGGCAAGGGAGACTATGATGCTTATGTATATCTAGAAGCTATCAGAGTTGAGGAGAAGGCAGAGGGTGTGGAAGAAGCTGACTTATCTGACTTCTAACTTTAGCCTTAGTTGTTAAAGTGGGGCTACTTTAGGGTAGCCCTTTTAAATTCAAATGGGAGGAAGAGATGAGTGATAACACATTACTAAGAAAGGAACAGTGTCCAAGCTGCGCAGACAGTGGCGGTGACACTAGTAAGGATAACCTAGCTGTCTATTCAGATGGTCAGACACACTGCTTTGCTTGTGGACAGCACGGGCAGACTAAACATCCACCAGGTCCACTGACCAATAAGGATTACCCAGCACATCCGAAGGCTGATTGGCTTGCTGATTATAGAGGTGAGTTCTATAGCCTACCTGATCGTAAGCTAAGAGCTGAGACCTTAGAGAAGTACAAGGTCAAGGCTGAGAAGGATGACAAGGGCAACATAATCAAGCACCACTATCCATTCCACAATAAGAAAGGTGAGATGGTAGGGATAAAGACAAGGCTTGTAGCTAACAAGAAGTTCTTTGGCAGTGGTGATACCAGTAAGACTAATGCTTTGTTTGGTCAGAGTTTGTTCAGACCAGGCGGTAAGTTTGTTACCATATGTGAGGGTGAGCTGGATGCAATGGCTGCCTATGAAATGTTTGGTTCTAAGTGGGCTTGTGTTAGTGTAACCAACGGTGCTAACTGTAAGGATAATATCAAAGCAAACATTGAGTGGCTCGATTCTTTTGAGACAGTCGTGGTTGCGTTTGATAATGATGAAGCGGGTAGGGATGCAGCCAAACAGATTGCACCTATACTAGGTCCTAACAAATGTAAGATACTAACACTAGCCAAGCACAAGGATGCTTGTGAGTATCTAATACATAATGACAGCAAATCATTCTATGATGAGTGGTGGAATGATTCCAAACCATTCATTGTATCTGGTGTTGCAACCATAGATGATATGCGCAGTGCCTTGATGCACTATAAGGATACAGAACTAATACCTTTGCCCGATTCATTTGGTAATCTAAATGAGATGATGAGGGGTGGTGTAGCCAGAGGTGAGCTAGTGTCTATCATTGCACATACATCTATAGGTAAGACAACCATACTCAATGAGTTGATATATCATTTCGCTACTCAAACAAAAGAAAAGATAGGATGCTTTATGGTTGAGGATAACATAGATGAGACGATCAGGAAGGTGGTGAGTGTACACACTGGTGAAAATATGCAGTTGATTAAGCCAAATGATTTGAATGTGGATAGTATAATGGACTCCGCAATTGATATTGGCTTTGCATCTAAGATACAATTACACAACGATGGTGGTGGTAGTGTAGACCTAGAAGAAATGTTTGCTAAGATCAGGTATTTTATTAAGGGAGTTGGATGTACTGTGATACTTGTTGACCCACTACATACAGCCATAAAGAATCTATCTAATGAGAACATCGAAGAAGTTATGGATAGGTTTATTAAAATATGTAAGGAGACAAGAGCAACTGTGATACTGAGCACACATACAAGGAAGCCAGACGATGGCAGCCATCCACATAAGATATGTGAGTATGATGTCAAGGGTAGTGGTGCTATACCCCAGGCTTGTCACACCAACATACTATTCTCTAGGGATAAGCTAGCCGAGGATGACTACGAAAGAAATGCTACTCGTATTCGTGTGCCCAAGATGAGAAGGACTGGTCAGACTGGCGAAGCTGGATGGGCATACTTCAATGGTATAACTGGTAGGCTAGAGAAAGGACACGAGCCTAACAGTGGAGATAATGATGCGGACTTTTAGTTGCGACATAGAAACTGATGGGATTGATGCCACTAAGGTATGGTGCATAGCAGTGCATAGCATAGACACAGACCAAGTGATTACATTTGCTGGACCTTGTTTGAATCTGTTTAAGCCTTGGCTTGAGTCAGAAGCTGACTGCCTGATCTTTCACAATGGTATATCGTTTGATGTTCCAGTGTTAGAGAAGCTATTGGATGTAGACTTTAGCGGTGTCCAGATAGAGGACACACTGGTGATGAGTCAGCTATACAAACCAAGGCTAGATGGTGGACATTCACTATCATCCTGGGGAGATAGACTTGGCTTTGCTAAAGGTGACTATGATGATTGGTCTAAGTTTACAGATGAGATGCTACAGTATTGCATAAGAGATACCAAAGTTACAACTAAAGTATACAAGTATCTTGTTGCCAGTAATCTTAGTGATGATGCCAAGGAACTTGAGTATGCAATCAAGAAGCAGTGCTCATTACAAGAGAGGACTGGTTGGTTCTTTGATTTACACAGTGCTATAAAGTTGCTGGTAGAAATTAACGATGACTTGAGACTGGCAGAAGAAGAAGTGCATAAGACATTTGTTCCTCTTGCAGTGTGGAAATCTAAGAAGGCAGTGAGTGTTAGGTTTACCAAGGATAACAAAAGAACTAAGCACTACCAAGCAGAGGTGGAGCTTGGCTGCCACACTAATGAGAAGGGTGACTATGGATACTGGACTTACCCAGAGCTTAACCTAGGTAGCAGACAACAAGTAGGCAGACACCTTGTGCACTATGGATGGAAGCCAACTGTATTCACTGACACTGGACTACCCAAGGTTGATGAGTCAACACTCAAGGATGTGGACATACCCGAAGCTAAGATTATAGCTAGGTATCTTATGTTGCAAAAGCGCCAGGGCCAAGTGAGTAGCTGGGTTGATGAGTACAACTACGATACTAGAAGAATACATAGCAGAGTACACACTATGGGTACTGTCACACATCGTATGTCTAGTAGTAACCCGAACTTACAGCAAGTTACTGCAAGTAACAAGGAGTACGGTACTGAAATGCGTAGTCTATTTACTGTGCCAGAAGGTAAGGTGATTGTTGGTGCTGATTTATCTGGTCTAGAACTAAGATGTTTGGCTCACTATATGAAAGACCCAGGGTATACTGAAGAGATATTAAGTGGTGACATACACACAGCTAATCAGAAAGCTGCTGGCTTGAGCACGAGAGATGAGTCAAAGCGTTTCATCTATGCTTATCTTTATGGTGGTGGTGATGACCTGATCGGCAAGATATGTGGAGGAGGTAAACAGTTGGGCAAGAAAATCAAACACCAGTTCCTATCTAACACACCAGCACTGGCTGTACTTAGGAAGAAGATTGAGCACGCGTCAAAGAAGGGGTGGATCAGGACACTTGATGGTCGTAAGGTATATGTGCGTAGCCCACACTCAGCACTTAACTTTTTATTACAGAGTGCTGGTTCTATCATAGCCAAGAGAGCGTGGGTTATATTTAATTCTCTTGCCTATCAGTTTGATTACAAGCAACTGGGTGTGATACACGATGAGATACAGATAGAGTGTGACCCTACAGATGCAGAAGTTATAGGTAAGCTGGTTGTCCAGGCTATGGAAGAGACAACAAAATATTATAAACTCAATTGCCCTATCACAGGTGAGTACAAAGTGGGCAAGAGTTGGAATGAAACACACTAGAATTTTAATAAGAGAGGAGTAGGCAATGAAGTCTATAGATACAGTAGTACAAGATGTATATGATTTAATGAAGTCAAAGGATTACACTGGAGACTTAAGCTCGATAGCTATGCAAGCTGGTCGAGAGGTGGAAGAAGCATTAAAGGATGCATTCACACCGAGAGAAGAGAACCGAGG
>Ga0209657_1001129_pt1 | contig 16536 bp, 14 predicted proteins | sample SaaInlV_100m_DNA_FD_184650 | JGI IMG/M metagenome (GOLD analysis project Ga0209657, IMG submission 184650) | Marine microbial communities from expanding oxygen minimum zones in the Saanich Inlet - SI037_S3LV_100m_DNA (SPAdes) (version 2) | ecosystem: Environmental > Aquatic > Marine > Intertidal... | reverse complement strand
TTTTACGTTTTTGCCTACATCGCCTTCCGCACCTGATATGGGTTTGTAGTTCCGTCCCCCATCGGCGGAATAACCCACCTTTATTTCACCACCTTTCTGCAGTTGCCCTGCCATATCGTAGGTGATGATGATTCCCAACCCTTCCTGCTGGGCCTGGACGTTGGAGATGGTCTGGGCGGGTAAAAAACGGCTGCCCAACGTCATAAACAGCAGGATAAAAAGAAAAGAAGATGGAAATTGTTTATTCATTAATAAGTTTATCCAATACTGCACCTACTTCGTCCTGGATGCAGGTGGGACATAAACCGCCTTCATCCATTTGAACGATCTGATATTTATCAATAACAAATAACCTGGGTAAAAAAGAATTGACACCATAAGGTCGAGCCAAAATACCCCCACGATCTTCTAAGATTGTAATATCAGTTAACCCTTTGTCGGCCAGAAATTTCATTGCATGCATTGAAATCGTCAATAAAGCTTGCTCATTGACCTTCGTTTTATATTCCGATTCATTCATATTAAGCGTCATGATTTCTTCACGTGCCTAATAATAGTCATCGTCATATGGTATATTTGTTATCCAGTCAGGTATGTCCTGAGCACAAATCATTGTTATTGAAACAATAAGTAGTATAAATAAATTTTTCATTATATCAGTTAAATCTTTTTATCTTAGTAGTGTTAAAAACTAAATATCATATTTATCCTTTCGCGTCCAGACTCGCTCAAGATAGTCTCGTGTTTCCTGGTATTTTAAATCTTTTCTTAATGTTTTGTATAATTTATTTGAAGACATTGAATTAGCCTTTTTGGCAGTAGGTGTCAATTTTGTTGTATTTGTAAGAGCTTTTGCTACATTTCCTGCACCAGTATTATAGGCTGCTATAGTGCATATATAAGCTTTTTCATCATCTTTTATTTTTTTAAAATAACTATAGCGGATTTTGGCTAGATAAGCACATCCTAATTCAATATTATTATCTGGTTTATATAAGTATCGTTTCCCTAGAAATTTATCCTTTTTGTATACATGGAGATAAGCATCTCGGGCACCACTCTTTGGAACGAGTTGCATGAGACCATAAGCAGGGATATGCGATGTAGCTTTTGGATTAAAAGCGGATTCTGTTTCAGTAATCGCCAAAGCAATAGCTGGATCAATTTTAAATCGTTTGGCTTGCTTGATTATTTCCTTTTTATACGAACCTAAACGATGTTTTTGATGATTGAGACGTAATGGAATTTTCAAGGAGAAAGAAAATCGTTTTTTTCCATCTTTTCCTGTATATTTCTTTTTCTTTGCCATATTTTTTTTTGTGACTTTTTTGGCAAAATCCAGTGCCATCCCGCCTTTTTCTACAACGACTCCTTTTGCATTAATTAATTGGTTATGGAGAATAGATTTTCCATTTTCATCTTTTTCATTAATTAAGCCTGTTATTTTTTTTGTTAGTTTTGCATTTGCAATTTTATCTCGAGCAGTTGCTAATGTAGGTCTTTCCCCTTTCAGATTATCAAGATGTACATTGACATCATACAAAATAAAAAAAGGTTTTAAAACAAACATTAAATTATTTCTAAGTAAAGATGATCGGAAATACCCGAAATGGTCTATTTCTTCATATTCTTTCTTGATATCATTGTAGGAGTCCTTGATTTCATCTTCTTCAAGAATGATTTCGACCATAATTTCTCCATCTTCATAATCAATTGAAGCTCTAGATTGAAGATCTTCGTCATAAGAAACATAGGTTTTTTTTGTTGAGCTTCTGAATGTTTCCCACTGTTTTTCCACATCTTCTTTAAATTGAGCATAAGCTGCCTTTTCTGCCTGCTCGTAATGTTCGTATTCTTTAGTAACTGATGCTTTATATTGACTGAAAGCTTCAGCTTGTTGTTTTTTATATTCTTCAAAAGACTGTTGGGCAAAAACCAAGCCTATACTTAAAATTATGATGATTGATTTATTTCTCATTGGATAAGATTCCTATATTTATCTTTACGTGTCCAGACCCGTTCTAAATAGTCACGGGCTTCCTTGTATTTCAAATCCTTATGCAGTTTATTATACAATTGATCAGGAGTCATTGAATTTGCTTTCTGAGAGGCAGGTTTCAATTTAGGCTGATTCACAAGAGCTTTTGCTACGTTACCTATGCCTGTATTATAAGCAGGGATCGCACATATATAAGCGCGCTCATCATCCTTGATTGATTTAAAATATCGATGCCTAATTTTTGATAGATAGGCACAACCCAGCTCAATATTATTCCCGGGTTGGTATAGGTAATCTCCATCAATAAACTTATCTTCTTTATAGACATAGAGATAAGCGTCCCTTGCTCCACTTTTTGGCACAAGCTGCATAAGTCCATAGGCAGGAATATGTGATTTGGCTTTGGGGTTAAAAGCGGATTCTGTTTCCATCACCGCAAACGCAATGATGGGATCGATATTAAATCGTTTACTTTGCTTCAGGACTTCTTGTTTATAGCGATCTGCCCTTGTGTTAATATGGTCAGATTTCATGGGGATTTTCACCGTATAAACCGTTCTTTTTTTCCCATCCTTAGCCTTGTATGTCTTTGTTGCCACTGGCGCATTTGCAACCAGCTCGGATGCGTATGCCTTGGCTGTTGCGGGTGTAACTGTTTTCCCTTTTTTATCCACGACCTGCTTATTAAGCATTGGTTTTCCATCATCGCCCTTGGCCTTCAGGATATCCGCCAATTTCCGTTGCAGTTTTTGATCCGAGATTTTCTTTTTCAACTCGGGAGATCTTTGTTGCGGCTTTTCTTTCTGGGATACTGGCGTTTTTGTTTTTTCAACAATGGATTTAAGTGATTTTGGTTCAGTATCCTTTTTTTTCTCCTGCGTCATTTGTCGTATCGGTGCCTGTTTTGTTTCCTGTTTTGGAACAGTTTTTTCAACAATGGATTTAGGTGATTTTGGTTCGGTGACCTTTTTTTTCTCCTGCGTCACTTGTCGTATCGGTGCCTGTTTTGTTTCCTGTTTTGGAACATTATTTTCAACTTTATTCACCGGTTGGGAAACAGGATCTGGAATATCTTCTTCAACGATCACTTCTATTGTGATTTCACCCTTTTCAAAATCAACAGATGCCCTGGAATCAAGATCATCATCGTATTCCACGTATTCCTTTTTGGATGGTGCTTTGAATTCCTGCCATTTCTCTTCAACATCTTTTTTGAATTCTTCAAATTCCCTGGTCTGCTGCTGTTCATAGGCATCATACTGAGAAGTAACTTCAGCAACATAGTTCTGGAATTCACTTAATTCATCTTCAAAGGCCTGCTGCTGGGCCTGCTGCTGCTTTTTACGGAATTCATCAAAAGTGTCCTGGGAATAGACTGGAAACAACATGCCAAAAACTAGAAATATCCGTATGGGACAATTGATATTCATCATTTTTTCATCCTTTATTCGTTTAATAAAATCTAAAATATTCCATCAAAGAAATCCGTAATAAGTCCAAAACTAGAATACCCTAAAAAAATAACCAAAAAATATACACCTAATGTTACAATATGATTATTTGAGTAAAATTTCAGTGCGGAACCACTGGCTTTGTTGGGCACAAAAGGAATTCCCTTCAGGTTCACTACGGAATTTAATTCATCCAGAATTAGATGCGACAGGTAGCCAATCCCTACGGCCAGACTGGTAGCCATTTTCATTGGGGCATCTAAGTCAAAATTATTCAAGATCGTAAGTGTGACTAGCATTGCTAAGACTGCAGCGGGTATCGAATGAAAAATGCCCCTGTGATGGGTCAGTTTCTTGAAAATACCGCCCAGGATAAAGTAAACGAACAGGAACGCACCAATTGTGTAAACTGCAAACAGCTTTAGCTCTGCCTGACCGGTTTCCAAAAGGTATAAACCTGCCATTGCGGCCCCAGCTACGCCTGTACATAGTAACAATATTCTCAGGGGTTTCCCCGTATCACTGTCAAGATCCGGTAAAAATGCTCCAATAAATCCAGCAAAAAAAACAATCGGGGCTATCCATAATGTGATCAAGGATAAAGCTATCGCAACAGCTGTCCAGGCAGCTCCGGTCAGCATCCCAAAGGCCATGTGTGCTTTAAAACCTGCCATAATCCATATTCATTTATATTTTTTTAATCCCCATCAGTATCCCGCTGCCGATTCCATTGAACCCAATCTGATTGGCTGTCGGCTTCCGTATCAATTTTGGTCCGAGTAAAATGTCCGGATTTGAAATCTGCGAAACCTTTTAACTGATCAGCCTTAAAATTATCGAAACCTTCTGACTGCTGTTTTGTAAACTGCTCAAAATCCGACTCCTGTTTTTTCCGGTATTCCTGCAGTGCCTTTTGCTGCTCTTTTTTATATTTTTCAAAATCCTTAACAAAAGTGAACGATTCGCCCTTATTAACGCTAAAGGATGTGTCTTCAAGTGTGATTCCATCATCCTTGAACGGTATCACTTCTACGCTCCCATCATATACGTTATAAGTGGAATGATTATCCGTACAATCCAGTCTGTATATCGTCCCCCGGATCGCAGCAACTGCTGTCGGAGTTCGAACCCTGACCTTCTGCCCTTTTCCGGGTTTTGCATTCAACCAGACCTGGCCGGATTCGATGGATATACTGTTGTCCCCATCTGTGGGATCTGCTAGATGAATTACCGCATTTTCACCTATTCTTACAATTTGAGTTTTACCAATCTTGACTTCACAACGAGATTTTGCTAGTGTTTTGATTTTCTCGTCTTTGAATACCTGTTGATTAACCCTGGCTTTTTGCCAGGTGTCCTTTGCAGTCTGCATCACCATTACCTTTCCAAGGGGAAGGGTAACCTTCCCAAACGATGTCTTTTCTGAACGTAGTTTGGTGACGAAAAAGAAGTTACATATTATTAACGTGTATATAGAAAACTGGGCCATGCGGTAATAAAATTTATTTTCCTGGTTATGTTTCAGAATCCGCATGGCGTTTGAACCAAGTTATTTCAATTCTTTTCCAATGTTTTTTCGATTTCTTTTATCTTCTTATTAATATTTTTTTCCGCCTTTTTAAGGGATTTTGAAATATCTTTTTCAGCTTTTTCCGCCGATTTTTTTAACTCATCTACATCTACTTCATCCATAATTTCTTCAATAAAATCAGGCGGTTTTTCACCCGTGTAGTTTAGATAAGCAATATAAAGGACCAATGCTAAGATAGAGACAATAATTAGCTTGAATACTTTCTTGATCATGCTGAAGATGATAAATATTAAAAGTGCCAGACCAATAACCAGCGATACGGGATCATTAGTAATTTGTTCCATTATTTGTTCCATTTATATTGAATAATTAAAGAAGATAGAAGACTTACTCTTCTTGATCATTAATTCTTTCGTTATCAGGTTGACTAATGTGTCTGCTTTAGCTTTTTTCTTTACGATTTTAGCCAGACTCCCTGACTGTTGCGGGATTGCATATAAATTTGATATCGATGATATGAATAAACTGAAGACAAATAAGATTAGAAAACGTTTTATCATAATTATATGAAGTACCTGTTTGTTTGGTTCACAAGAATTAATCCTTTTCAAAAATTAATAAAAAATTAAATGATTCAAATTGCGCAGACTGAGAAGTTTTTATTGCGTGAGCCAGTCGCCATCCATCTGTTGTCATTTTCTTTACTGTAGTTTTAGAGTCTTCATCTATTTTATGAAATTTATCACCAATTGATGTAACCTTATGAATAGCGCTTTTAACACTTGTGAAAGAGGATGAAAAATAAATTTCTATCTTCATTATCGTATCTCCTTTTTGATTATTTTGATACCCTAACTATAAAATTAAAATCTTCAAGCTGAGCACTTTGCCCTGTCTTATCAATATCAGTTATAGTCCATCCTTTATTATATAATTCTTTTAGTGTTGTGCGATGAGATTGATCTACACCGAATCGATTTGCAGTATATAATGGTGAATTTTCATTAACCAATGCATATGAAAACAATAATAACTCATTTTCATTATCCAAAATATTAGAGAACTTCTGCATTTCATCCTTTCTGCGCTGCTGTTCTTCCTCTTTCTTTTCAACATTGGCCTGCTCATTTAAACCAAGTGATATCAAGAATTGTCTGACATATTCATATACTTCTTTTCTAGAATGAGCTCCGTCTGATTGAATCTCGTCACTATTCAGTGCACATTCTACCCCATTTTCCCAATGCTCTATACAGGTTTCATCATCAATGAACGCGCTAGCTTGAACAAATTGCTTAATCTTTGGTGCTTCTACAATCCAGAATTCTTTCGCCGAAGATAATAGACTAAGTGTACTATCTATATTTATATCACCCAGTCTTTCGGTATGCGCATTTCCATCTATACTGATTGTTATTTTGCTGGAATTATTAATTGTAACCTTAGAAGGTTTGTTTTCAGTAAGAATTTCTTCACTTTCTTCAGTTAATGCTTCATCTGCTTCCACAGGTGCTTCTTCAACTGGTGGCTCATCAACTTTTGGCGCTAAATCTGCTAATTCCTTCGTAGGTGTTTCTTCTGCAGTTTCTTTTTCAACAGGTTTTTTTCCACCCTTTCTCATTATGAGGATGATCACAACAAGTGCAAGCGCCCCTATGATTATATATAATAGATTAGACGATTCTTCCAGTTCTGTTTTGGGAATTTCAAGTGTTTTACTTTTTTCAGCAAGTATCTTCGGTTTAATACTTTGCTGTGATGATGGCTGCTTTTTAGTTTCAGCCTTCTTTTTCATTATAGACTTCAGACTCCCCTTTTGAGACTTTGCTGATGTGTCTGCTTTAGCTTTTTTCTTTACGATTTTAGCCAGACTCCCTGACTGTTGCGGGATTGCATATAAATTTGATATCGATGATATGAATAAACTGAAGACAAATAAGATTAGAAAACGCTTTATCATCATTACACGGCTTCTTTTTTAATTAATACTTCTCATATATTCTAAGATATTGTGTGCCGTTAACATCTACAGACATGATCAAGTTGGTACCGTCCACTGTAAAGGGTAGTGGATAGCTGTTATTTACAAGAAAACTCTCATTATTCACGCTCCAGCTGCCTGTAATACCTACATCGCTAAAGGTGCGGTCACCTGAAATTGTAAAAATACTGCCAGCCCCGCTATAATCCTCATCGTCCGTATTTGGATTAATAGTCCCCAGATAATTCCAATCACCAACCAGTGAATTTTCTTCATTCGTTAGTGGTGCGGAATTTGACTCTGTCTTTTTACCCTGTTCTTCAGCCAAGCGTGCAGCAAAGGCAATGGCGTTTGTTTTGGCTACTTCAGCATCTGCTTCTGCCACAATAATTGATTTTTGGGCTTTCAATTGGTCCAGCTTCACATGCTCGGTTTCCTTCTTCACCTTTTCAATAGCGATCTTAGATTCTTCTGCCATGGCAGTTGCTTCGGCTGCTCGGGCATTCAGTTCAGCTTCATCAACACCATACTTTGCTACCATAACATCTGAATCGGTAGCCAGTTTTGTGGCATCTACCAATGCTTGAGCAGAAACCTTCTCAGCATCAGCTGCAATGTGGGCGGAACTGACTTTTGCATCCGCAGAGATTTGAGCAGAAGACACTTTAGCGGCTGCCAAAGTTGTGGCTTTTTGAAGTTCGGATTGCTGTCGGGCCCTTTCAGTTTCAGCTGCTAATTGAGCTAAAGCCATCTCTTGTTCGCGTTTTCTTCTTTTTTCAGCCTCGATACGCGCAAGCCTCTCTGATTCAATCCTATTGATCTCAGCCTTTATATCTCCAATGAGCTTTATAGCTTCTTCTACCTGGCCTTCATCATGAGTTACCTTGGTAAGTGGAACGATGGCTTTCTTAAGTTTTCCCTGATCATAAAGAGCCTTTCCTTCGCGGAGTTTCTTAGCTGACTTTTTCTTGAAAATTCTTTTTAATTCTTCATCGGCTTCAGACAGCATACCTGCTAGGTTTTTCTTGGAAATTTTTAATTTTTGAAATGCTTTTTTATTGGCATCCTTAATATTCTTTTTAGATAATCCCTTACCCTTTGCATCAAAGCTTGCGACTTTTTCACCATTCATTTTCACAACCATGAACATGTCCAACTCAGCAGTAACCAGGTACTGCCTTCCGCTCTTTCCGTCAATTTCCTTTTCATCAATAATGGTCACATTGCCATTTAGGGCAAGCTCAGCGTCCGGACCCACTGAATACCCCATTTTCTCAATGCTCTTTATCAGTTTGTCTTCCACCTTGTTGAGCCTGGTACCTCCTTCATCCACAACCGTCAAAGTGAATGCAATAGGAGGTGAATCAGTGATCTTATAGGTAGCAGATGCTTCCGCATTTTTCAAGTATCCCTTGTAGAACGCTGGCAGGCCCGTAAGATTGGGCCTGGCAAATACTTTACCACCTTTCTTACCGGTTGGATTTGCAGTCACATAACTTTCAATATTCCCATCTTCATCGGTAGTGATCCTTTCAACAACTTCCCCATCTTCATATTTTATTATAATAGGTATGCCCGGGATTGGGATCTTGTTTTTCTTTTGTTTTAGATAAACATTAAAAACCAGTGGATTGGGCAACGGGCCGCCCATCAAAGCAGACTGTTTGTTTCCAGATTCAACTTCGATTTTTACACCGGATAAAATATCACGCATCTCTGTTAATACATTCCCTATAGTGATATTCTGTGAGATTCGGAATGGTATCGGCGAAAGCGCATCGTAAAAAGCTTTCTTGGTATAAAAGCCTGGGATAAACTCCTGCACATCCATGTAATTCTCAAGCGCAGGAAAGATTCGTCCTTCTTTTGTAAATCCGCGAGCATCAACCACATAGCTTGAGATCTTGGTCCACAACTGATCCAGTTCTACTTTTAGGCTGTTCATATACCGTGTTTTATTCAGAACCGCAAAAACGTAATACTTGCCATTGGATTTTAGTTTTTTAACAACTTCTATGCCCTTGACGGATTGATTAATCGTAGACTCTGTGCTTTGTTTGAAAGTATCACGAAAGTAGGATGAATTTTCAGTTTCAATGGCTTCAGTATGCATTTCTATGGTAGATGCAACCGTAACCTCAAGCTGGGCAGCTATGGCCGCCTGGGCGGCACTCTGTGCGGTGGAAAAGGTTGTTCCCTCTCCAACGCCCACAAAGTTATATCTTATCGAATACTGTGGCAGTTCCCCTGTTGCAAACCACGTGGGCTCACCAGCGCCAAGAATGAATGATGTGAGCAATAACCACCATAAAAGATGATTCGGAATTAGAGAATAGCCGATCTTGTCATTACTCATAATCAACTTTTAAAAGAATCATCTTACGGTTAACATTTACCTTTCTGAGGATACCTTCTGTTTCTTCCCTCTTGAAGTATTTCTTTACATAACGATATACCTTGGAAGATTTATCATATTTTTTTGGATCACACCAAATTAAGTAATCAACCGTTTGATTAGTGACTATGTTTTCTTTTGAAGACTTCGACATTTCTTCTATGGCATCCATCAGAGCGAACTGAATCTCTTCTATTTGGTCTTCGTCAAAATCTGTTGAAATATTAAAAATAAGTTTATATTGAATCCCACGATCCACATCTTTTTTCCAGTAGTTGGTTATTCGCGATAATACTTTATCAATCGCATCATTCATGGCTTCTTCAACTGATACCATGAGTTCACCTTTCCTTCCCTGGCTATACCCGGTTTCTGTGCCTAGGAGTCTGGCAGTGGTAGTCTCATACGCTCTTACAACCATTGCATACTTTTTAGTACCATACCCTGCATCTTCCTGTACACCTGAGAATTCGATATACACATCACTACCAATAGACAATGCTAGTTGGTAAGCGTAGTCTTCTTCTCTGTCACCAAGATCCATTTGTGCAGTATTCAAAGATTCCATGGACTCTTGTTGTTCTGGAACAATAACGTCGTATTGTCGTGCAGTGAGGTAGCTTTCTACTACAGCAGCGGCATGCTTATAGGTTGGATTAGTCCGTAATGCATCGATAGGACTTTGACCCTTTTGAACACTGGGCAATACCATAATAAAGGGATTACCAATCGTTTCCGCAAGATCGGAACGTGCCGCTAGTATACCGCGTGCTTCCAGATCCTTGGTCAGTAATTCTTTATTCACTTTAAAACGTTTAACAAGTTTTAGACCTTTACCACCATCTGTTTTTAATTTTTTGATAACCTTAGTGTCTTCATAGGTTACATAATTAGAAACATTATCCTTGTTAAAGAAAAATCCTTCGTGTGCACCAAACTTCTGCTGTTCATCTACAGTGCTCAGCAAAGGGTCGGTTCCACCATACAGGACAAAATATACAGCAGATTTTTTTGCATCCATTGCTGCACCGGACATACCATTTTTTACAACGTCTTTTTTCTTGTGCTTATCCTTCTTTCCCTGCCCATTATAAATGCCAGTTGCTTCAATCATAACTTCCGATGAAGAAACCGACTCCACCAATGTTGCCTGTTTAGAGACCGGTAATTGTGCATTCGAAATAGAAAATAATATGATAAGAACTGGAATTAACTTTTTCACTTAAAACCTCATGTACTGTTTAATTGATTTAGTTAAAATTATTCATCTAGGGCATCATCTAATCTTCCAAAAGCTTGTGTTTTTTTAAAAGTTGCATACATAGCTTCTTCTTGATTTTCCTTTACCTTCGACACGATAGCTTGGCTCGCTGCATTGTCAAATGGTGCTTTTCTCAAGCCCATCAATACATAGACCCTGTAACCACCGCTACTCGTCTGATATGGATATTTCTTGACCACAGTGGCGCCAGAGAGCGTTTCATTACTTACTGACTTAGACGCTTCTGAATAGAATTCTGTAATTTGCACATTTTCTCCCATACCAGCTTCTTCAACCATTGACTCTATCAAAGATTGAACTTTTGCATTGATCGACTGTCCAAGGTTTGCCCTTGCTTGTTGTGTTGCTTTTTGCATGGCAATATTCATCTTACGGGACGTTGCTTCTCCAGTAGCATATACTGCATACTCATCATCCGGCTCCGGGGTCATCATAAACCAATTAGGTACATCCATTGGAGTTTGTGGAGCCGCTGCCTGAGCCTGGGATGGCATATCCACTGGAGCACGGGGTGGCGTACTACCACCGCAACCATTAATAAATACTGTGAGAATTGTTATTGTGTAAAGTAGTCTATTCATTTTTTACCTTTTTTTTTATGATTATGAAAAACAACTGAGTAAGTTAGTAATCTTAGAAAGTTTTATTCATCTCTTATTTACTTTCCGATCATTAATTTGGTTAAAATTAAATAAATAATTTTCTAATGTTTCTTAAACGGATCTAAGAATCCAAATACATCTATCGGCAATTCACTTAAAGCATAGGATGCACCGATGTTTACGGATAGTCCGCCCATTTTTAACGTTTCATAATCAACTTCAGGCATATACAAAGCAGTAAATGCCGGATTTAGCTCATATTCAACTTCATTTAATGTGAGCATTTGTTTGACTGGTGCTAATCCAATTTTATAACCACCTGAGACGACAAGACTAAGATCTTGGTTTATCAGATATCCAAATTCACCAAAAAGTTTTACACCTGGTGCCATAACTGCAAAAGTATAATCATAGCTATAAGTAATGGGATTATAATATCCATATTCAAATTCTGCCGTACCAGCCATAGATAGCATATCTACACCGCCACCAAGACCTACACTAGTATAGGTTCTCCCTGCAGAAAACTTCTTAGTGACACCAAAATAAGGTGATAATATAAATGAAGCGCCACTGGTTGAATCTAAATTAATTGCAGCTAGGGGAAGTCCAAATCCAATATCCAAATCTAGAAAGGTTTGTGTAACGTTGATGATTGGTGCGAGATTGTAAGAAAAAACCAAATTGCCGCCAATCATAGATGTTGCATCTTCAGTCAGCACTCTAACATTTGGGGCCCCGGCAAACATACTCAAGGGAACTGTCGTATGTTTCGCTTCTATATTTGCTCCAAATCCCATTCCCAAATTTAGTCTTGCATCCATCCCTAAGACAGGATGTTCCATCACAACGGTTCCTTCAGATACCTTGCTGCCATATAATTGTTTGGCATAGGTATATTCATTAGGGTCTTCCACGTTATCGCCGGTCTTGGAAACACGCACGAATCCTTTTCTTACGGCAACTTCATTACCTTCGGAATCTTCTTCATATTCAACAATATGAAACCCGTCATCCAGATGGACGCCTTCTCTGTGGCCTAATGGGAAACCATATTTACTTCCACTTGCTTCGGCGATTTGGGCTGTTAATTTAAAGTCATCAATTTTTTTCGTTTTGACTCCCAGATTTTTACAGAATGCCAGCATGGCGCTATTCTGGGCATATTGCACTGGAGTCGTCTTCCATTTCTCATTCCCAAATCTGAAATCTTTAGGCCATGCAGATGCTTCAGTTAATATTTTCTTCTCTGTTGGATCAGCGCTGCCTATCCCTTTTGTGGTTGCTGATAAGACCTGCTCCACACTGGTGTTACCTTCATCGTCCATTTCCATTTGCCACCAAATGATGCCACCCTCCAGCGTAACGCTGAGTTCATCTGGTTCTTCGCTCTCCTTAGTAGCGGAAGAAATGAAAGGTAGATAAATGTAGGCCGAGTTCATTAACATTTTTAATTCATCAACAGTCAGTCCCAGCGATTTTGCTTTTGTGGCGGCAAAAGATTGGAACGCTGATTCATCCTTTAAAGCTTCGCCTCGCTGTTGCATCACATCAGGGTCATTGAGAATTTCAACGATTTTGCTCGTCACCGTATTCTCTAATACTTCAGAAAGTGCTTCCGGAGTTACTTCGTCCATTGAATTTGCTTCTCTTCGAAAATCTTGCAAAAGATTTGATGGGAGAACATTATAATCGAATCGGTCAACTTCGACATAAAAATCTATGAACTTGTCAAAGGTTTTTGAATCGAATTGTAAACCACCAACAGAGCCTGGTTTAAACCATACCGATTCCAATGAGCTGACAGATTTTCTTACATACTTTCCTTGTTGTGACATTACCATAGATGATATAGTAAGGATACAGCACATTGCTTTTACAACGTTTTTAAACATTTTATACTCCTTATCATTAAAAAATTCAAGCCTTAATTTAACATTGTAATTTGCAATTCATAGTAAATTATAAACAAGTCATATTTAATCATCTATTACCAAAAATGGGATACAAAAAGGTGAGATACACTTTTTAGTGCAACACCCCTATGGGCGTATGGGTTTTAGGCTGTCATTGCTGTACCCGCCTCCCGCACAAAGTAAATCAAAACAAAATTCAAGTTTTGTGTTTGTGGGATGGTGTGTAGATTTGGGTATGAAATGCCTCTCCTGTTCGCATAATTGGAAAAGAACTAAAATAATAGAGTATTTCTCTTTTTTATCCAATTGTCCAAGTTGTGGTAGTCGTTTTTTAGCAAGGAATGATATGGTTTTAGCAGTATACGCATTCTTCAAGAAAATAATTTATAAATCATAGACCAAAAGCCCCACATTCGTGGGGTTTTTAGTTTGTGGGATGATGGGTAGATTTGGGTATGAATGAGTTAACATACATCGATAATCCTGAACTTTTTAAAAGAGGAATAAAAAGATTAAAAGTTGAGAGAGAAAACAATAAAATTGATTTAATAATATGAAGCTAGATACGAATAGAATCTATAGATTCTCCAGACCGTATTTTTAAATAGAAAAATAATTGGCGGGGTTTTTGTTTTCCTAAATTTATCCTTACATTCAGCGTGAGTATTCGTTATGCAACTATAAGGCTTTACTCCCCATTTTTTCTCCTAACTAGTAATCATATTAACCCAACTTACTTTGACGATGTCCATTAGAAAAATATTTACCTCCATTAGATTTTCAAGATTAAACATGGTCTTTTTCGGGATACTCTTTTTTTATTGTTGTCAAAAAACAGAAGAGGCATCAGTGAGAATAATTAGGGAAGATTCAGCAGTTTTGTTACCCATGCACATACTAAAAGTAAAAGGACGAAGGGATGGATACTATGCCCATATTCATGCAAAGTTTGTTTCTGATAATCATTCTATCTCAAGTAAAGAACTAATTGTACCTGACAGTATCATCATGGAGATTTCTATTAAGACTGGAGTGCCGTCTCATCTTTCTTCTGGTAATTACCGATTGCACAAAGATAGACAATTGTTTACAGGATCTGTGAGCTCATCTTATATATATTTTACAGGTGGACAAGGTGGACTGCCGGGTTTTGGAGGTGTCTTTCTCTTTAAAACATCAGACGAAGCTTCATACAAAATCAATCTACCTCCAGCAGAGTTAAAAAGAAGGTAATATGAAAAGATGCGAATAGAATAGATTGGTTGTCAAATGTATGCACTAAGTTGACTTGAGATGCAATAAGAATGATATCTGCAGAAGAATTTAGAAGAGCACATAGCAGATGAGGACAGCATCAAGGCATTTATTTCGGTCATCCTGAATTTGAAGGATTTGAAGTTATCCTTTAATTCAAGCCCCATACCTGTGGGGGTTTTTGTTTGTGGGATGATGAGTAGATCTGGGAATGATTAACCGCATCACATTCTTTTACTCTTAAACATCTATTAGACTATCTATTAGGACTACGTCTAGTACCTGAATTTTTACCTTTAGGCGGTCCGCCAGAGTTCTGGTTATTCGACGTTGGATTACCACCTCTATTTTTATTACGTGGCTTATACTTAGATGTAGGCTTATTGGCAGAGCGAGTATTCTTTATGTCCTGTTGCCCATCATGGTGTTCCGTTTTTTCTTTTTTTGGCTTTTTAGATTTAGAAGGTGTTCGTAAATAAGAAATCGGTAGCGCATGTACAGGAACAAAGCCTTCTATCGTAATACGTTCTAACAATATTTGTGTTAGGCGCTCTATATCCGATAAAAGATTAAATTCATCAGCACTTACTAAAGAAACCGCACGCCCTGTTAAACCGGCTCTTCCTGTACGTCCAATACGGTGTATATAATCTTCTGGCACATTAGGTAAATCAAAGTTCACCACTTGAGGTAGTTGATCGATATCAATTCCTCTTGCGGCAATATCCGTTGCAACCAGTATATTAATTCTCCCTGCTTTAAAGCCCGCTAATGCTTTGGTTCTTGCGCTTTGGCTCTTATTGCCATGAATGGCTGCGGCATTAATCTTCGCACCTTCTAAATTTTTGACTAAACGGTTAGCACCACGTTTAGTTTTTGAGAAAACTAACACTCGATTCCATTCTTTATCTTTAATTAAATGAATCAGTAATTTAGTTTTTTTCATTTTGTCTACAGGATGTATACATTGCTTAACTGTTTTTGCGGGTGTATTTCTTGGTGTGACTGAGATTTCTACGGGGTCATTAACGAGTCCTTTAGCCAGTCGTCTGATATCATTTGAAAAAGTGGCTGAAAAAAGTAAGTTTTGACGCTGTTTGGGTAACGTTTTAATGATCCGTTTTATATCATGAATAAAGCCCATGTCCAGCATACGATCAGCTTCATCTAAAACAAAGATTTCTAGTTCATTAAAGCGTACAGCGTTTTGATTATGCAAATCTAATAAGCGACCAGGAGTCGCCACTAAGATATCAACACCTTGGCGTAACTTCATCATTTGTGGATTAATTTTAACGCCACCAAAAACAACCGTGGAACGTAGTGGCAAATTAGCGCCATAGTTGGTTATATTTTGGTTAATCTGTGCTGCTAACTCTCTAGTCGGTGTCAGAATTAATACACGAGCTTGATTAGCTGAGGCAGGCCTCCCTTGAGAAAGCAATTTTAAAATAGGCAATACAAAAGCTGCTGTCTTACCAGTACCTGTTTGTGCTGCTGCCATCATGTCTTTTCTTTCTAAGACAATGGGTATAGCTTTTTCTTGTATGGGGGAAGGCTTATCATAGCCCTGTCTTTTTATCGCATCTAGAATAGGCTGCGATAAGCCTAATGAATCAAAACTCATCGTTTCTTTTTAGGCTTATCGCTTTCAAGGAAAGCGTTTTTTGGTTCAAAGTCATTTTATTCAAGGGCTTTATCCATTTTTACATCAGTTATTTGTTCTGAAAAATCGTGTTGTGTTTCAGTTTTAGCATCATTGCTGTTATTTTTACTGTCATTTTCAACGATTTCACTGTTGACAGGTGAATTAGTATTAGTACTTAAGTCTTAAAATAAAGATTGTTCATTAACTTCTTTATTTTGTGGTCCGTTTAAAATGAATCAATAAATATTTCTTTTTTCTCGAAATTCATCTAATTCTTTTTGTTTAGTATAATGTGATTTATTCATAATTATTCCAACCAAATCTACACATCATCTCACAAATAAAAAAAACCACGAATGTGGGGCTTGATAAACAATTATACATTCTTTATTTACATGTTTTGAATAAAATCAGATAAAAGCAACAAATCAAAAATATCTACTTCTGAATCAAAATTAATATCTGCTGCACTCACTG
>Ga0209657_1001121_pt1 | contig 16606 bp, 43 predicted proteins | sample SaaInlV_100m_DNA_FD_184650 | JGI IMG/M metagenome (GOLD analysis project Ga0209657, IMG submission 184650) | Marine microbial communities from expanding oxygen minimum zones in the Saanich Inlet - SI037_S3LV_100m_DNA (SPAdes) (version 2) | ecosystem: Environmental > Aquatic > Marine > Intertidal... | reverse complement strand
CCAGCACCTGCTAAAAATTTACCAACCGCTGTGTCTTTTAATTTCTTTTTATTTTTTGACATTTGCTTTTCTTCCGGCTCTTTTGCCTTTAAGTGATTTTGGTAAATCTTCTAATTGATTACCAACCTCTTTTATAGAAGTAGCTATATCTTTTAATTCAGCTTTTAATCTGTTTAATTTATTTACAGCATTAACTTGAATTTCTTCAACTTTTGCTTCTACTGAATCAGCAATAAAATCGCCATCAGCATCTTTAATTTTTCCTGAATGTAGCATAACTAAATACACTATAACTAATGCTTCAATTATTGCTATTATAAATAGTATTGTCATTATTTTTTATTTTTATATGGGAATATTGTATTTAAGGTGTTATGTCTTCCCTCACAACCACAAGGTACATTTAATCCTTTTGAGATTACATCTACCATTGTTTTAACACCTGTTACTTTTGTGATTTTTTCTATTGAATCACCTAATCCTTTTGATTTCATATTATTGGTATCTATCCACAAGTTCTTGTATATCTTCAAGTCTTGTTTTTATTTTCATGCTTAAATCTGCTTCAACCCTCGTTATGGGTTTCCCGTTTTTAAAAATAATTATAACAGGGACAGCTTTAAAACTAGATTTAAAATTGGCCGGTTGGTCTTCAACAAATGCTTTTGATACTTTTGCTCTTTTTATACTTGCTAATTGTTTAAAATCATTATGTTGGTTCCATTTGTAATTGAAATGTACAACTGATATATCTTGTGAATAACAAAAAAAACTAAACAATAAAAATAGAAAAGTAACAAATTTTTTCATTTTATTTATTTTTAATTATTTCGTAAAGCTTTTCATCAATCTTATCAAGCTTTTCTGAATTAGCATCTACTTTTTCTTCAGTAGATATAATAGTTTCTCGAATTAACTGATCTTTTAGGTCATACTCGGTTCTTGAAACTGGGGGTTCCGGTAATTCCTTTGCCAGTTGTATATCAGCTTGTAGTGAGTACCACATACCAACCACTGTAACTACCACAGCGCCTATGGTGACTAAGTTTTCTATGCTGATATTGAATTTTTGTTTTTTGATCTTGTCTAGGTCAAGTTCCGCCATTGTTTATAAATTAATGTGTTATTTTTTTTATCTTTATTATCCTCCTCTTTTTTTAGATTTTTTTGCTTTTGCTTTTTTAAAAGCAGCCCTACCTTTTGGTGTATAAGCATATTTTTTCTTTCCTAGTTTCGGCATAATATTATTTTTTTAAATTTATCTTTCTGAATCTTTTAACATATCATCAATCGCTTTATTAAAAACTTTATCTGTATATGATTTGTTTTTGTAAAATACATTTTGCTCAGATATAGGTATGTCCTCATTACCTAATAAAATATTATATATACGTGTTATTAATCTTTTACATTTATATGAAGTATTATAAATGCTGTATTTAATTGTAGTCCTGTTTCGGTGTCTCCATACATCTATCCACCCCTCATTTCTTAATCTTTCCCACCTAGCTTTATCCCATGACATAGTATATACACCATTAATAAAATCATTACGTGTAAATCTAACTTTGCAATCAAGATATATAAGTAATTCTAAATCGGCATCTGTTAAGCCATTTTGCTTACATGCCCACTTTCTAACTACTCTATAATATTTAAATAAATTTAAGTTGCGGATCTCCGCCGCATTTAATTCCATAAAAAAAAGATCTACAGGCCCAACTCGTGAGCCCGTGTATGATCTTAGTTATTATTAAGCGTCTAATGCGATAGCACAAGCAGTTATGTTAGAATTAGCATAAATACTGTTTACGTCATCAGCTACTACTGTATAATTTTTAGTGTTTTTAGGATATTTAGTTGCGTTGTTGATTGCATCAGCAAGCGCGATCATTACTGTTTTTTCAGTATCAGAAGTAACAGTTAATGTTACAACATCTACAGAAGCAGCTTGACCATCACCTAAACTTCCTGGAGCAAATTTTACAAGTACAGCCGCGTCGCCTGCACAAGTAATTGACTGGATTTTGCTTACTGGAAACATACCCGCGTCATCTGCTGCATCAATAAATACTAAAAAGTGTTCTTGATTATTTAAAGCCATGATTTTTAATTTATAAAGTTAAACAAATGTGTTTGATTAGTATTTCAGTAATCGTTTTTGGTTTTTAGTTTATGGACTTTGGTCTTTGGTATTAACCGACTAACACAACACATTATGGTTATGGTAGTGTTTTTTATATTAAGCGTCTAAAGTTATACTAGAACAGCCTGTTATATTAGTTAAACGATCATTAGCCACATCATCACATACTATAGTATAATTAGCTCCTTTTCGTATTCTAGTATTTATAGCTTCAAATATACTCTTCATAACGTCTTTTTCTTTATCAGCAGTTATGGCTAATGTAACAACATCTACAGAAGCAGCTTGACCATCACCTAAACTTCCTGGTGAAAATTTTAATAATAATGTACTATCTGCCTTACAAGTTATAGATTGTAGTCTACTTGCGGGAAATGCTCCTGCATCATCTGCAGCATTAACAAAAATTAAGTAATGTTCATTATCACCTTTATTCATAAGTATAATTTTATTATTATCCAACTAGTACAACATCTTGTTGCTTTATAACTTGATATAAGTTATCGTCGTATTCTATTCCGTGTCCAGCGCGTCTATCATAATATATTGTATCATTCTCTTTTACGCCTTCTGTAAAATTACCCACAGATATTACCTTGCCTTTTAAATATCTAATGTCATCTACATGCTGATCCATTATAAGAAGTCCTTTTTCTTCTTTAGACTCTTCTTTTATCGGCTGTATTATTATGTAATTATTTACCGCTTTCATATTCTCTAACATTCGATATTACACAATCAGCTGACATTATTGTTGTTGCTACAGACACCGCATTTATCAATGCAGTCTTTGTAACTAATACAGGATCAATAATTCCTCGTTTAATCATATCACCCACTTTCCCTGTTACAACATCTACACCGTTGCCCTCTTCCATATTAGGCCCGTAATTTATACCAGCGTTTTCAAGGATTTTTTTATATGGTGCTTTTATAGCCTCACAGAGAATTTTTTCGGGTGAATTTTTATCTTTTAATTTATCTGAAGCATTGTGTAGTGCAACACCACCTCCTGCTACAATTCCTTCTTTAATAGCTGCTTTAACAGCATATATAGAATCTTCAACCCTATCTTTCTTTTCTTTTAACTCTATTTTTGAATTAGCCCCAACCTTTAATATTGCAACTGCTCCTGAAAGCATTGCTAATCTTTGTTCAAGCTTAGACTTAATAAACGGGTTTTTTTCGAATTTTATTTTTTTATTTACCAGTGCTATTCTATCTTTTGCTTCCTCTGGCATTTCACCTACAGTTATTACCGTGGAGGTTGCATCGGTTACTGACTTAATAGCTTCTCCTAAAACATCTGGGCTAATTAAATCTAAATCATCACCTAACTCTTCATTTATAACTTTCGCTCCGGTTATTGTAGCTAGGTCTTGCATTGTGTCCATTTTAGTCGCTCCAAAACCAGGTGTATCAATAATATTAATCTTTATATTCCCTTTTACCTTATTCATAAGCAGAGCCGACATTGGCTGCTGGTCCATTCCTGCTACTATTAACAGGCTTCTTTTCTCCTTTATTACGTGTTCTAATACACTTTGTATTTTACGTATGTTAGGAATTGCTTGTGCTACTATAAGGACGTAGGGGTTTTCGAGTATGGCTTTGTTCTTTTCAGTATCTGTTACCAAATGCTGTGATTTAATACCACAATCAAATTGTACCCCATCTACTATTTCGCTGAACGTTTCTTCTGTATCTGATTCCTCCATTAATACGACACCGTGTTCACCTACTGACTTATATGCGTCAGCTATTATCGATCCCAACTTTCTGTCGTTGTTACATGAAATGGAAGCAACATCTTCCAGCATCTTGCCCTTTATATTTATACTTTTACTATCTAAGTATTCCAGTACTTTTTTCAAACTATTGTTTACACTATCTTTAATTTCCCTTATTGAATAATCACCGGTAGCTTCATTCATTTCCTGGAGGAGAGAATGAGCAAGGACGGTTGCGGTGGTGGTACCGTCACCTGCTTCTCTCACTGTTTTTTTAGCTGCTTCTTTTATTAGTGTTGCCCCTATATTTTCCACCGGGTTCATAAGTACTACAGAATCCGCAACAGTAACACCGTCTTTTGTAATAACGGGTTTACCCATTGCGTCTTCGTATATTACACATTTACCTGAAGCACCTAATGTAGAGTTAACCGCACTGGCTAATTTCTCTACACCTTGCATGATTCTATCTCTAGCATGTGTGCTAAAGGTTAAATCCTTTACTATCTCACTTGGGTTATTGTATTCCATTTAATTTTATTTAATTTAATTGATAAGAAGCGGTTACTGGTTATATATTATTTTTAATAACCCGCACCTTTTTTCTTTCTAGTTAGCCCAGATAGTTTTGCTTTTGCTCTTTTCTTTTTTACGAGAGGTTTTCCTTTAGAGATCCCATAAGTTTTACTTTTTTTATTCAGATTCATTATTGTTTTTTTAAATTATTATTTAAAAGTCTTTATTACTTTTGGGCCATCTGCAAACTCTAACTTCTTAGTGTAGTGTTCTATGCTTTTATCGATAGCCGTCTCACATGCGTCAAGTGCTTCTCTTCTTGTTACGTCTACCCATTGGCATTTGCCACAATCTTTGGTTTCACATTCGCATGGTTGGTTTTTGTATTCCGCCTGGTAATACCCATTTGGTAATTGAACTATTCTCCAGTTCTTTTTATTAGCTATAAGCTCCCAAAGTTTTCTGGTTTCTTCGGATATTCCTTGCTCCCCTCGTGGGAAGGAATAGGTTTTGTAATAAAATGTCATTGTTTTTGGTTTTAAATTATTATTGGTTATTCACTGCCACCATAGCAGTTTTGGTTATTTAGCATTTTTAAGTTTAATCCTATATATCATATAATTACACGGTTTGTAATAGTTTTACAATTATGTTACCGACCTTTTCTTTTTACCTCTTTTCTTTCTACGGCCCACCTCACCTCTCCCGTGAGTATTTCTATTGTATGCTACCGATACCCTTACTATATCACCTGATTTAGTATGATGTAGATCACTGTCAGACCTCTGTCCTCTAGCCTGATTCTCTCTTTTACGTTTTCTCCTTTTAGGGGTCTTAGCATATGCCAAATCTCTCGCCTTCTTTGCAGCTGCGGCTTTTGCACTTAATTTCTGTTTTGCCATACTTTTATAATCACATGTATTTTACATAATTCAAAAATATGACAGTAGAATCTTACTTAAATACTTATATAACCTAACGTCGTACTTAAAATATATCGTAAGATATATATAGGTTATGGGTTATATATACATTTTACGTATACTATCACTCTACAGGAAGTCATTATTTTACCCCCACCGGGCCTCTTTTTCACCCGTTCCCAGCAAAAGTTTGGCCTTTTCCCTGCGTGATCGTGAGCGTGTTCACCGTGGGAGTTCAGCCTTTCCTGGTGTACGGCCTGTGTACCCCTGTAGTACTATGGGTATGTAGCACCTAGTACTAGCCTCGGTTGTACGCTTATGTGGAAGTTTACATATCACGGTAACAGCTGATGGTGTGATGCTTGCATTCTAGCGGTCATCCGTGTGTGTGCGGTCATACCATATCGTATCGTATCGTATCGTATGGTCTTACCGTGTGGTGTGGTCGTGTGTCCTGGTCGTGTGGTCATGTGTCCTGGTGTATTGCCGTTACTGACTTCGTGTGATCGTACGGTGTATCGTATCGTATCGTATCGTGTGGTCATGGTTATGGTCCTGGTCCTGGTCCTGGTGTACGCTGGGTATACGTATACTCTCAGATAATATTATCGTATAACACTAAACACTAACACTATGGAAGAGCACGATATAGATGCGCTGATTGACATGGCTTACGGAGATGACCACTTATATGGGTCGGACGAGTAGGGCATGGCCAGGGACCGGGGAGCGGAGCAACACCAGCTTGACACTCTCCAATCAACCCTGGATCCTAAATGCTATACGTCACAAGTACGATGTCTTTTAGATAATATATATGAACTTTAAAAATAATTACAATGCAAAAAATTAAATATAATAAATCAAAACAAACTTATACTATTTCAACTTTATCAAATAATAAACAAATTATTCATCTTGAAATTTTTACTAAATTAAATAATAAAACTCAAAAATTACTTAACTTATCTAATAAATTTCATACAACTTCATTCTTACCTAACTTTGTAAAAATAAATAATCTTTATTACAAACAAGAATTTGACTTTGAATATGCAAACTAAATCTTAATCCAACTTAACCTACTTTATTAATAACTTAAAACTTAAAACAATGACTAAATTAGAAAAACTACGCAAGAAAGTAAAAACACAAAATACGTGGACTAACAAGAGGATCACGTTCGGAACTACGGATAGAATGAAATCCGCGACTAAACCAAGCTATAGCAGAAACGCACTGTGGACATATCATGGTAACAAACAATATTTCTCTCACAGTAAATGGGAAGGACTCAGAGAAGTGTAAATGCTATACGTCTTAGCTACGATTGAATAATGATAATATAAATGTAAAAACAATAACAATGAAACATATACCTAAAAAAGAATTTAATAGATTCTATACAATAATGAAAAACAATCCAGGAAAATCAGTACTGGAAATACATAATCTTTATAAAAAAGAAAATGAACAAATCGAAAAAGATATGTTAAATACAGCGATTGCTTTAGAAGCAAATAACCTAATGCCAAAAGAATTAATAACTAATAAAATTAAATAATGAAAATAGATTTTAGACAAGCACAAGTAGGCACATTACTTAAATTTCTTTACCAGTTAAAACAAGTAAAATCTGGAAGAGAAGAAATACAAATTGAGGAACTAATCAATACGATTATGTTTGGCAACGAGTTTATGGACTCAGATGATAAAGGCGCTAAAAAGCAATATGAAGAAATATAAATGCTATACGTCACAGCTACGAGGTATAATAGATAATATATATGAACTTAAAATAAATAACTATGGAAAATCACAAATGGTGCGAATATGATAATTTAATGTCTTGGGATAAAGATGATTTAGCAACGACTATAATTGAAATGCAAGAAATAATGATTGCAATAAATAAAATGACTAAAGACTAAATGCTATACGTCAAAACTACGAACTTAAATAGATAATATAAATGTAAAACTTAAAATAAATAACTATGTGGAAATTAATAAACTTAAAATTAAACCTTGTGGAAAACCCAGAAGGCAAATGGAGTAACGGATACAAAATCAAAGATGGTTATGTATACGACCACGAAACAGAAACGTGGAATGAATTGACAATCTTAAAACATAAATGGTACGGTCACGAATACGATTAGTTAGTTTTTAAGTTCAGTAATTAGGATAACCCTTAGTAACCCAGAAACAGTATCTCAATGAGATATGTAGTCACGGGTGAATGGGCCTAATTATGTATAGCATGTATAGCAAAACGTAGGAAACACGATCAGATTAGGATAATATAAGATTAGCCCCTCGCTTCGCTCGGAATTAAAATGATACGTAGAAAATACGAAGAACCAAGGATAATATATATGTAAAAAGTATGACAATAGCTTATTACTTATTTAATTATACTATCTAATGTCACATTTTTGTGTAAAACACAACTTGAGACCTTGAGTAATACCTACTACATATTTTTTACTAACAAATAAATAACAACCTTTTAAAATAAATAATTATGACAATATACGAATTACAATTTGATGTAGTTGAACCAATGCTAATATTTGAAACATTTAGCAATTTTGGTTTAAAAATAAACAACTTTTATTCTTTAAAAAATACGGACTGTATTACATTTGAAGGAACTTATGACCAGTTAAAGAAATGGTCAATGGAAAATTATGATTTTTCAGAAAATGATTTTGGAGACTATTTTGATGAATGGTCAAAATTAGTACGTGGGAATTACGAAGTATAATAGATAATATAATAAATAAATAACTATGTATATAAACTTTAAACAAATAGACAAATTAGAAAAAGTAGTTGATTCAATTGCTTGTTCTAATATAGATACAGACACTTTTAAATGCTTAAATGAAAACCAGAGAAGCTATTTAAGAAATGAAATAATAAGAACCTTAGACACAATGTTAAACCTAGATTAAAATGAAATTAACAGAAAAACAAATAGAAATAAAAAAATTGTTAAGTGATACAAAAATTGCTATACAAACACTAGCTGAGGTGGGTGAGGATTATTCACATTTCCAATCTGCTCAGTATGCTCATAAGAGCTTTAAGAAAATGCAAAAATTAATTAGTCCTATAACATAAATAAAATGACACAACCAGAATTTTTAGACGTGTGTTCACGTCACGGAGTAGACCAATGGATAGTAATGGATGATTTACTATTGAATGGTAAACAACACCCTCATGATTTAACAGTTAATGACTTAAATGAATTTATGTGGAGTACGTACTAAGTACGATGACAATAGGATAATATAATAAATAAATAACAATGAAATATACATTTGAAATACAATTTAATAAAACAAATACAAAAGTAACAAGTAAACAACCAATAACATTTAGTAATAATTCTAACTCATATGAATTCAAAACTAAAAATGAATTAATTGAATTCTTTTCTGAAGTCTTTTACTACAATGTTAATCATAACTAAAATAAATAACAATGAATAAAGAACTTATACAAATAGAAAAAAATGAGTTGATTGAAACGATCGGTCAAATCTTAGCTGAATATACAGTTGATGAATACAGAGACTATACAGGCACAGTACAAAATGCTATACATTCTATAATTGATGATAGTATTGAAAAACATATCCAAAGGATTGGTGATGAAATTTTATGCAAATATCAATTAGGATACTATAAAGATAATACGTAACAAATACGACAATAGATAGATAATAATATAAAATAAATAACATGACAAAACAAGAATTAATTAATAAAATAGTTGAAGTATATTTAATAGATGGCAAAAATATGTTTCAAAAATTATATAACGATAAAATAAATAACAATGACAAAAACTAAAAAAGAAACAAGCAGACATTGGACCGTTGAATTGAATATCGGTTCAAAAAGAAACATGGGAAAGCTTAAACATTCCAAATCCTCTGGTTACAGATATGACTACCATGATTTAAATACTGTAAGAAAAACAGTTGTAAAAAGATTTGATGGCGGAAGTGGTAACATAATAAAATCTATGTTCGAATTCGACAATACTTATAAAGACGAACCTGAAAAAAGTTACTATATTGCTTTTAGCTTTTATGGTGGACTTGAAACTTTTAAAGATGTTTCCGGACAAAATAAAGGATTAGAAGGTGAATATATGGAGTATTCCGATCGAAATATACTTGAAGATAAATTGTTGATACTATGTATGGAACTTGAATTAGATTGCATTTCTTATAATATAAAAGAATGGACATCATCAACATTTTATCCAACAGGTAAACAAGATTTAATATACCATCCAAATTATGATGGTGAGCAAATGATATTTGAAGATGAATATTTTTATACCTTCGGTTATCACAAGCTATCTTCTTTTGATAAACTGCATAGCGAAACTACTACGCACGTAACAAATACGGAAACAGTAGGATAATATAAATGTAAAACAATTAAATAAATAATTATGACTAAATATTCACAACAGTACGATAACAAATTGCTTGAAGGTATACTAGACCATATGGCAAATGAACTAAAATCTGAATTTGGTTTTAGTACTCTTGACGATGATGATAAATTAGATATCATTTCACTCTTTGTAGATAATACAGATAAATATGAAACTGCTTATTTACATTCGATCGAGACTACAGACACAGAAGTAGTATCAAGTAAAGAAAAATCTAACGTAGAGATATTACAAAACCTCTCAAATTATACTAGGTACGATGGATGAAGCTAAATATAGATACTGGTCCTCAGTATATACAGACTATTTAATAGGTGACATATCAGATGAATTAGTTAATGAGTATGAAGAAGGTGTAGCGGGAGAAGTCGTTGACGAATTTATAGTTGAAGAAGAATATGTAAATGAATTAATAGGTTACTGGATTGACAACTTCACAATGGGTAATTTTAAATGTAAAGAGATTATTGAAAATCTTAGCTATGATATATTTGAAGAAGATGATGAGTTTGGTGTCAGACCTGATAGCTGGGAACAAGCGGGGATGTGGGCACTTGAGCATGCTATACATAACGACGATAATATACAAGCTATATATAAAATGACTAATGAAAAATTACAAGAGCTATGGAAGAAGTAAATCCTGAAAATATGAAAGGTGACAATTGGAGTGTAACAAAGCACCCATTGCATGAAGGTAAATATGTTGCAAGACATATAAACCTGTGGGGTAGTGAAGCCCATACAGTAGACTCTTTAGGAGAAGCTATAGAAATAATAGATAAATTTAAAAACCAAGAAGATTGGATTTTACAAAAGCGTGAAGAGTTTGGAGATTATATGTGGAGAAATGATGATTTCAGAAAAGATATAACCAAAGGCACGTAACAAATACGATAATAAATAGATAATATAATAAACAAAACAACATGAGAAAAATTAAATACGATTTTATAACAGTAGACTCATCAGCAATACAGTCAATGAGATACTACAAAGAACAAAGAAATTTATTAGTTAAATTTCAAAACGATACAAATTACTTATACAAAGATATACCAGTTAGATTGTTTCAAAAACTAAGAAACAGTTATTCGATCGGTAAATTCTTTAACAAGCATATTAAGAATAACTTTATTTTAGGTTAGTTATTTATTTTAGATGAGTGAGATAGTGTCTGGCGGTTTGGTTACAAAACGGTCACATAAAAAGGTAATGCCAGAATGACCCTTATCTCTCTCTAATAATATTAGGGTGTAAGACCAATGGGCAATCCTTAGGTTGTTGGCTCCTAAGATAAACAGTAAAAGGCTCAATACAGAATCTATAAAACTGTCCAACGTAATTCAGAAATTAACAGGATTTCTGTTCCTTAAACCTATAGCGACGTGGAGAAGTGGTATCTCGTTGGGCTCATAACCCAAAGGTCATAGGTTCGAATCCTATCGTCGCAACTAAATTATGAATTATGATGATGTTTTTAAATACAGATGGAAGACAAAATGGAAGGTCATTTAACTTAGACTTTAAATTTACTGATGAGCAAATAAAATTGCTACAGAAGTACGGAAACCAAATATATGCTATACATTATAGCGAAAAGAATAATAAAGGTCAATTAAGAATACAAGCAATTGAGCCACCAATATAATATGAATTTTCAATTAACAACTAATGGCGATCTTATGCTAATATATAATAAATTTAACGAAACTTCAAACTTTACAGGCAATAAAGATGATTTAATACAATACCTTAATTTTAGAATTGAGGCAATGGAAAAGCATATAAGCTTTCTTGAATCAGAATGCAATGCTTTATACAGCCAAATACCTAACACGTAGCAAATACGAATAACCTTAGATAATAATACCCTATGAAGCTAATCATATTAAATTTTACAACAGGTCATATACATATACATAACGTATCAAGTCAAAGCGAAGTTATAAAATATATTGATAGTCACTCAGATAAAACATGGATGTTATCAAATGACAAAGAATTTAAAATAATTAACCACTAATAATAAAAAATGAGCAACCGCATTTACAAGCACCTAGTTTCTTATAATATATTTGGAATTAGAGATAAAATAAAAAAACAACAGCAGAGTAGCAAACCAAATAAACGATATGCGAAAAAAAAAGTTGAATAGAATTTTAATCTACATTGGTGTACCCCTTTGGATTATAGCTATATCGTTTATTGCTCTCTGTATTATAATAGATAATTTATGGTTTTAGAATTTATACATAACATAAGAAATAAACATAATCTTTATTCAAGAAAGCAAAAACATTTAAGGTTTGTTGGCCAAAGATTATATGATTTGCATTCTGAAATTACATCTGAATCTATGGAGCTACACACATTAACAGGTAAGAAATTAGAACTTAAAGTTAATAGATTAGTATTACTTTCCTCTAATATAGATAGGTATAAAAAGTATTTAAAGCTAATAACTTTTATGCAAAGATAAATGTTTGAAAGAAATTTGAAATATTTAAACGACAATAGAATATTATACAGACGCGATCCTATTAATGATGTACCAACAAAACAATACAACTGGGGATGGTATTATGAAAACGGAACGTTTGAATGTTATGCTCTATTTCGTAGTAAAGCTAAGATAACTACATACAAATCTTTAAAGTGGCACCTAATTGTGTTATGGTATTTAAATCAAGAAATGACACACTTTCAATTTAACACGCTAGCAAAGATTGTAGCAAATAAAATAAATGGTTATATAACTTTCAACTGTCCTACAAATATTATTGATAAAATGATTGAGGAAATAAGCTTAATCGATTTTGATAGTGATGCACCTAAAAATAAAATGAGAAAAATCATTTTTAGAGATAATTCTGGATTAAATACAAAACAAAAACAACAAATAATAGGCAAGTTAATAGGTAGACAAAAGAAAGCGCAGCCAGAAGATATATATGAAGCTATGTTAACTATTAATGATAACAAAGAAAAGATAACAATAAAAAAGATAGCAACTATTTTAAATGTATCAACACGAACAATTTATAGGAATATAACTAACGGATTAGTTAGGGAAAAAAAACTTTTAAATGAAGAGATATAACGTTCAAAACTTCGTCAGATTTAAAAATGACGTTGAGGATAGTTTAATTTTAGCCTCGAAGGGTAAGTACTCGGAGAGAGACACAATAATAATTGAAAATTTAGATACAGTCTGGTCTGTAGCTTTTTCATTTTCTACGTCTGACCAAGCTTCTGGCGTTTTAAGTATTAATGATTTATTGCAAGCAGGTTCGGAAGGTTTAATTTTAGCGGTTGATAGAATAGATTGGAATATTGTACAAGAATCTGATGATCCTATTAAAACTTTAAAATCATTTTTATCTAAACGTATTCGAGGTGCAATAAGAAGGGAGATAGATAGCAACAGAGGTGATATGCGAATTCCTGAATACAAGCTTAATCAGATTAGAAAATCAGACGGTGGTGACAAGATGATAGTGCAAATGTTTTTTAACAGCATATTTTCTAGTATAGATATTGAATATGAAAATGAAGAGGACAGTGCTTTAATGCAAATACCTGATACTTCAAAGAAGTATAATATAGATATTATAAATGCTTATCTATTAGGCTTAATGAAAGCAAATCTATCGGATAGAGAATATGACGTACTTCGTATGAGTTACGGACTTGACTGTGATAAAATGCCCGCAAAAGAAATTGCGAGAAAACTTAATATAGAAGGTGTAGCCTCCTATGTTAGAGTGTCTCAAATAAAAAGAGATGCGATTAACACTTTAATAAACACAGTAGATAAATCACAAGTATTAGATTTTTTATGAGAAAATTAATAATTATATTTTTGATGGCCACTAGCTTTTGCTATACGCAATCAAATTCAATTCCGCCTGAATTATATGGCAATTGGTACAACCAAGACAAAGAACTTTTGACTATTCAACCTAACAATACTTTTGTTAGAAAAAATACAAAAAGAATATTAGCCGTCGGTACATTAAAAATGATCGGTAGTGAGCTAAGAGTAATAAGAGCAGATGTAGACGATGAGTACAGCTTATTGTTTTACATTGGGAACACAAGTTTAGTAGTTACAAAGCCAAGATCGCAAGAGGCTTGGTTGTTCTATAGACTTGGTAATTAAAAAGTTAAGATAACACGTAATAATATATATAGATAATGACAATATATCAAAAATTAAGTTTAATACAAAAAGAGTTCAAAAGTAAGAAATCACGTTACAACTCATTCGGCAAATATAACTTCAGATCAGCCGAAGATATTCTTGAAGCATTAAAACCGTACAACGAAAAGTATAAAGTATACTTTGTTGTTCACGAGCAATTCCAAGAGTCGAATTTAACTGTTCCTGTAATAGAAACAAGAGCACAAATTCATGACACTGAAAGCGACGCTTTTATATCAGCAACAGCTATTGTAGGGGTAGATCTTAATCAGAAAGGTATGCAAACACCACAGCAATTTGGTTCAGCATCATCTTATGGTAAGAAATATGCCTTAGGTAATCTATTGTTAATTGACGACACTGCAGATTCCGATGCTACCAATACACATGGTACCCAGACTACTACTATGACGTCAGCTCAATTAAAACAAGCTCAAGATTATGTTAAGTCAGGAGGCAAAGTCACTTCAATTAAAAAGAAGTATTCTATGACCGCTGAGCAAGAAAAATCATTAACAACGTTATAGATGACAAAAGACGAAGTCTTAGAAAAACTTAAATCAGACGAACATTACTACGGTAAGTTTGGTAAACAGTATTTAAGTAACTCAGACATATCCGCATTATTAAAAGACCCACTAAGCTTTAAAGTACCCTCAGCAATGAGCTCTGCTTTTTTAGTTGGTGGTTATTTCCATACCAGTATACTTGAACCAGATAAGATTGATAATTTTAAAATCATTGAATCTTCTACAAGAAATACAAAAAAGTATAAGGAAATATCCGAAGGGGAATTGTGTTTACTTCAACATGAAGCAGACAAAATTGAATTAATGCGAGAAAGGTTGCTAAAGAACAACATATGTAAAGATTACATACGGGGTTCAAGAAAAGGCGCACGTATCAAATACGAACAACCCGGGATAATAAGGCTGTTCGGTAATATGTGGAAAGGCAAAGCCGATATAATAAATGAGGACGAGCAACTTATTATAGACCTCAAAACAAGTGCCGACGTAAGCAAATTTAAATGGTCGGCAAATAAATACAACTATGACAGTCAAGCTTATATCTATAAAGAGATGTTTGGTTATGATATGTTATTTATCGTAATGGATAAGACAACACATCAAATAGGAATATTTGATTGTTCAGATGAGTTTTATGAATCAGGTAGAGATAAAGTACTTAGAGCTACTGAGGCATATGAACTATTCTTTAAAACAGATGGGTTTGATCCATCACAATTTTTTTTAACTAAAACACTTTAATTTTATATTATGGCAAGAACAAAGAAAAGAACTTGTAGTGTAACAGGTGTTACAACAAGTGAGAGAAACTTTTACAGCAATCAAACGCATGTAAAAGCAGTTGACAATTTAAGAAGATCAACAGGTGCAAATAGCACTCAATTAAAAAGAATGTTTTCACAATTACAAACATATTAAGAAATGGCAGGTATAATTAAAACAAGTATAAACCTTACTGCTATAGACAAATCAAGGATTATTGAAGGTAAAAAAGGTAAGTATTTACCAATTACTATTACCGTTAATAATGACGTTGATGCCTATGGTAACCATGGTCCAGTGGCTATGGCACAAACTAAGGAAGAAAGAGAAGCTAAGGAGCCTAGAACATTTTTAGGTAACGCTACTGTTGTATGGACTGACGGTGAATTCCCTAAGCCTGTACCAAGAGATAATCAACAACAAGCTGCAGCTGCTAAACCACAAGTTGCACAAGATGATTTACCATTTTAAGAACTAATATAAATAGATTACATGCAAGTAAATAACACGGAAATTAATGGTTTCCAGATCGAACAGTTTAATCAATACGATTTAAAAGTAGGTGCACCGGAGGGTACATGCCCCATGTGTTCACATACTAGAAAATCTGAGAATAAAAAAAAGAAGTGTGCTTCTTATGACTGGGAGAGAGGGTTAGGTACTTGTCACAATTGTAATAGAACGTTCCAGTTACATACTTTTAAAAGAAGAGGTGTAAGCGAAAAAGTATATGTCCGTCCGGATTTTAGTACTAAGACGCATAAGCCTGTTAGTTCAAAAGTTGTAGAGTGGTTTAATGGTAGAGGTATATCTCAAAGGACTCTTGAAGACTTAAATGTTTCTGAGGGTCCTGAGTTTATGCCACAAACTTCAAAAGAAGAGAACGCAATTAAATTTAATTATATGATGGGTGGTGAACTCATCAACATTAAGTACAGAGATGGCCGCAAGAACTTCAAGTTATATAAGGGTGCTGAAAAAGTATTCTATAACATTGATTCTATTGTAGGCCATTCTTTTTGTGTTATAACTGAAGGTGAGATTGATGTATTAGCTCTACACGAAGCAGGTATATCTAACGCTATATCAGTTCCAAATGGTGCCACACTGGGCACAAACAACTTAGATTATTTAGATAACTGTATAGATTATTTTACAGGCATTGAAAAGATAATTATAGCTGTTGATAATGATGAGCCAGGACAAGCGCTAAGACAAGAATTAATAAGAAGATTAGGGGCGGAGGTTTGCTATACAACTTCATTTAAAGATTGTAAAGATGCAAATGAATATTTACTTAAATACGGA
>Ga0209657_1001117_pt1 | contig 16663 bp, 34 predicted proteins | sample SaaInlV_100m_DNA_FD_184650 | JGI IMG/M metagenome (GOLD analysis project Ga0209657, IMG submission 184650) | Marine microbial communities from expanding oxygen minimum zones in the Saanich Inlet - SI037_S3LV_100m_DNA (SPAdes) (version 2) | ecosystem: Environmental > Aquatic > Marine > Intertidal... | reverse complement strand
AAGAGTTTTCTTATCAATATTACGTTGACACCGCGGCATCCACGCAAAATGCACAATGGGTAGACTATAAAGTAGGTCTAGTGGCTGGTGCTCACGTAACTAAAAGCCTAGGCGTATTCGTTGAGTGTTCAAACCAGAGATACTGGGATAGAAACGTTTACTATTTAAAACTAGGATTAAACTACCAATTTAGATAAGATGGCAAAAAGTATAAACGAGAACACCGGTTTCAACCTTAGTATAAAAACCTTGATAGGTATCGGTGCAGCGATGGTTACAACTATTTCTATGTGGTTCGCCTTACAAGCGGATATTCAGGAAGCAAAAGAGCTACCCGCTCCTAATATATCAAGAACGGAATATGATCTTAAAGACGAGCTCATCCGACAAACAATCATGGATACCCAGGATGATGTCGATGACATCAAAGAAACCCTGGATAAAATTGACGGCCGACTGTATGAAATGCAAACAAAAAACGGACTATGAAAAAAGCTATAACTCTATTGTTAGTGACAGCAAGTATGCTATTGTATGGGCAACCGAAACAGTTGACTGATCAAACTATTGCAGAGTCTATAAACACAGGCGTTGTGGTCGTGGAGTTTGGGGCTGAGTTTGCTACGCCATTTGCGGATTGGGCAAAAGTAGCAGACTGTAGATATTACCGTTTAGACATCGGTAAATACCCAGATGTTAAAAAGGAATACCGTGTGCGATCAATACCCACTATCATGCTGTTTAATAACGGGGTGAAAGAAGAAACGTGGAAGGCCAACATCATGCTTGAACTTGAAGTGACGGCAGATGAAATACAAGAGGCCATACAAGATATCTTACTTGGTAAATTTTAGAGTATAAAAAAAGGGGCCGCAAAGCCCCTTCTTCATTTTAACTTAATCAATTACTCAATCAAGCCCTCTCCAGGACTCTCCTCAGTCTTTTTAATATGGTCCTCCTTTAGTTTCTCTAGAGCAGCATCATATCCTTCAATACGCTTAACAATCTCATGAGTCCCAATAGATAAATCTGATAGGTTCTTCATTTCTTGGTGCATTCTCTGTACTACTAACCCCAGCGTCTCCAGCTGGTTCTTCATCTGAATCAATGTTTGTTCTTTCATCTTCAGGTATCATTTAGCTACTCGTAGTACAAAATCCACGAATGGGATGTATAGCACATGGATGTTTACATCCTCAGCCAGGTATGTCCGCATACCGAACAATACACCAGGGTAATACCCTATTGAGAATTCCCAAGCAGAACCATCTTCCGGTGTTAGATCCACCTTTTTCTTAGTCGCTTTCTTTTTAGGAGCGGCTTTTTTTGTTGTCTTTGATTTCATAGTTTAATTAAATTGAAGTTATATCACAGCTACCACCTGAGCAGGCAAGTTCTCCCGCAAGATCTGTTTGATCATCCAGTTCCACAATCTTTGAAAGATCAATAGAGTGAAGAGCTTTTACCATATCATCGTGTTGCTGTTTGTTAATGTCTTCGAAGGGGGCTTGAACATAAGACCCTCCGTCATAAGGAAGAACTGCTAGACCGTTGTAGTGTTCTCTGTTATCCCACATCCATTCACCAACCTGATCCCACTCAGTTTCTTTAACAGAAACGGTAGCTGATACATTGTGAGAGTTAGAACCGGTCCGGTGTCCGGGCTGAACCCATTCGGTGGCAACCTTCTTAATACGTTCAAGCAGGTCTAGTGGAGACTCTTTTCTCATGATGGAACCTTTAGGCGCCTCCTGAGGAATACTGAGTACCGCTGTATCATGAGGACGGAAGTAATCGTCTTCAATCAATTCAGGGTGATTTATTTGCAAATAAGAATAGATGCTCTCATTCTTACCAACACGTAATCTACGAATATAATAGCGGTTGTGCCATGCGTGTATACCGGAAGCTGTACCTAACACTAGAGACGTAGTTCCCGCAGGCTTAACTGTAGTGGTACGGGCAGCTTTGTTTATACCAATTAGCTTTGCAACACGAGCGTTAACCTTGTTCACTTGCTTAGCGGCCTCAGTCATATCCAATTTAAGTACGACACCAGAAGCAATACCTGTCATAGATACACCAATTAAAGCATCCTTCTCAGTGGTCTCTTGCCACACTTCTCTCAAGTAATGGAATTCCGTATAACCTGCCTGTAACGTGCCGATAAAAGAGGCGGCGCATACACGCTCATTAAGATCTTCCTGGCTCGTTACGTTGCTTACATTAACCTCACAGAGGTTACAAAACTGGAACGGACGCAGAGCAATCTCACAGCACGGGTTTGTACCCCAGTCCTTGTCGTTATTAAAGTAAATACCAGGCTCGCCGGCTCCGGATAGCTCGATGCGTTTCCACAAGTCCATGAAGAACTCTTGGGTAATTTTATGGCGAACGAGTACTGCCGAGTTGTTAGCCCTCCCGCGCTGTGGATTAGACTCCCACCAGCTGCCAGCTTTACAGGAAATCATCTCAGAATCTGTAGCGGAGAAAAGCGAAATTAGTGCGGCGCGACGGATACCCCCAGCAAGGACAGCATCAGCGATGTGACACACAATGTCATGTACCTCTAAAGATGTTAACTGGTCACCATCTGCTTTGTTATCTAGAATACCTTTAACTTTTACAAGACACTCTTTCAGTGGCTGTGGACCAGGAGCTTTACCCCCTGATGTCACCAGCAACGCTCCCTTCGGGCGGATATCCGAAAAGTCGAAGTTGACTTGTGATGAACGCTTGTTGCCTAAGTAAGACTTAACCAACACCTTCACGGCATCACTCCATCCTTCAATACTGTCCCCAACCACGAACCTGCGCATGCGCTTAGTGTGAGGCTTAATGACACCTGGCAACTTAGCTATGTTATGTAGCTGAACAGAATAACCGACACCGCAACCAGACAAAAGCAAAAACATAGTTTCACTAAATGCGTCGATATGATCGACCGGTAGGAAGCTACAGTTATACAACCTGTTAGGGGATATCTCAATAGGCTTACCACTGAATTGTAGGCTACGCATTGAAGGTAAAACCTTCTTGTCATAAACTAGCTCATAGGTCTTTTCGATTTCCTCTTTCAGCTGTGGATACTTCTTAATGTGCATCTCTTTGTTACGAGTCACTAACTCCTTCCATGTTTCACGTCTGTTTTCCTCTTGGAGATATTTAGCGTACTTCATGTGTACGGTGATCTCGGATAAAATATCATTACTTAAAGTGCTCATTTTCTTCTGTTTAATTTGTCTAGGTTTCGGCTGACGGTTGTTGTAAATAGGAACGGAATTATCCCGTGGATAATTGCCACGACGGCTAGTGCGCTAAGTAATATCGCATACTTTAATGCGACCTTAAGGTGTTCGAAGTAATTTAATTTGTGAGATTTTAGATGTTTCATTTTTTGGTTTTTAAATGTTCTTTTAGGATTGCAATGATCTCATCGCATTCCTTCTGGTTTTGTGGTTTCGCAAGTAAGGTGCCCGGTTCGTTATGGTGTATCCAACGCTTAAACATTTTCCAACGCATGGGAAATGATTCGTTAGCTCGCCCTTTAGTTTCTATAACAAAGCCATCACCGATGAAGTCGGGGGTGTATTTAATAGGGAGTATTTTCTTGTTCCCCCTGTTAATCAATGCACCTTTACCATTAGCTTGGCGTTCATAAGAAGAGCTGTCAAACATAAATCCTTCCTGAAGTACATAGGTGCGACCTTCATACTCATTAGTAATTTTAGCCTCCTTGAGAACCTTATACATATATTTCTCTAGGCCTGATGCAAACTTGATTCCGTCGTACTCCACCTTCTTAGCCCTTACGGGGCCCCTCTTGCTGGAACGCCGACGCTTTCTCACGGGTTCATGCTTTCCCATTCCTCTTTAATTTTCATTAAATAGTTGCACTGGTCAAGCATCTCTTCAATTGCCATATCAATCCATCCTGAGAAATTGCGGGTGTCGTCGTCACGTAATGTTACTCCGTACTTTTTGAAGCCGACGGTACTACGCTCGTCTAACATCTTAATGACTTTCTGGACGACAGGGTCTGTTGTTTCTACTTTCATAATTAAACAGCTACGCTGCATTTTATGGGTGCACCACACTTATAGTTGTGGAGCTTAACTTGATTATTCTCGAATGTATAGGTAGGCGAACACTGGATAGGGCGGTCTAAGTAAGTCTTCACTTGTTCCGTAGCATTATCATAAATGTGTGCATCAACGATGTTCATCTTAACTTTGTTAGGTTTTAAACCTGTGGCCTCAGCTACATGATTCAAAATCATCGTGAACAGAGCCATGTCATACGGCACACCTAAAAACAAATCACCTGACCGTTGAAGAGCAAACATATTCAAATGTTCTCCTTCTACAAAGAACTGAAAGTATAAGTAACACGGGGGTAATGCCATCTGATCAATCTGCACAGGATTCCATAAGCTGATAATATGTCTACGGCTGTCTGGATTCGTTTTAAGCGACTCTATGGCTCTTTCGAGTTGGTTGATACCTTGATCATTATAGTTGAGCATTTGATGTCCGTATACGGGACCTAAGTCTCCGTTCTCGTCTGCCCATGCATCCCATATCTTTATTCCTTTTTCTTGGAAACGGCGGATGTTAGTCTCACCATTAATGAACCACAAGAACTCAGTGTTAAATGTTTTAGGGTACATAGCCTTACCCGTTAGAATAGGGAAAACCTCACTCACATTAGCATCTAGGGATATGCTGAAAACACTTTTGCATCCAACACCTGTTCGATCATTACGATGAACGCCCCCCTCCAATACTAGCTCAAGAGCTCTTCTGTACTGGCCTTCAAAAACTTCGTATATAGAACTAGTCATAGCGATTCGGATTTAACAAATGAACCATTAACCATCGCGCCCTGTCTCTTTGCGATAACATTATAAGCGCTAGTAATACAATCTTCAATTTTCAGATCCTCTAGCTTAGCTAGATTTGTCAAGACAACAACCATATCGCCTATGGCATCAATAATCTCAGGCTTATCTTTTTTAAGTATAGCCCTTGCTAATTCACCCGCCTCCTCTTGAAGCTTAACAAACTGCGTCTTAGAATCCCCTTTATCATAAATACCGCGTTCAGTTGCCCAAGTACGGATCAGTTCAAAATGGGAAGGCGTATAGCATTTACACATTTTAGGTGTATCGGTAGCCCCTGTCCCTTGAAAGACCATGAATGCTTTGTTATATATGTAACACTTAGTGTCACTAAACTGGGACGTTTTAGCATTAGATATTAGCCAGGGGATTGTGGCTTCGGTTACTACGAACGAGCCATGTGGTGTTTCCCACCTAGCACCTTTGTTGTTGGCTAACCAACTATCTAGGTCAGCCTTAGGACAAGGAAATGTCGACGTTTGTTCTGATGATGATATCATACCTTCTGATTTTTTGAATAAGTCTTTATACAAGCGTATATCCACTTTGTATCCGTATTTAGACTGTAGTTCCCGCTCTCGGGTAGATATGTATTCGATGTCTGAGCTTTGCTCCAGTACTTCGAATTCCTTATCACCATAGCCTTGGGCTTGGATAACGCGCTTACCAAGGTCAGTGGTAACGCCTATCTTTTTCCCAGGAATATGGTAAAGGAAGTAGGTTGGTTGAGTTTGTTTCATAATTGATCTTTGTATTTGTTAAAGTAATATAGGTAATATTCGTATACCTTCTTAAGTATATCTCCTTTACCATAAGTCTCAGGACCTAATACGTCCTTGTTTCCTAAGGTCACCCCTGTTTGCCATCTGCCCGCTTGAGTGGGCCACATATAAACAAAGATACGCTTTTGCATACACCATTCACGAGCTTCGTATTCCTCGTTTGATGGCGAGTAACTACCCATTGGGGGTTTTACGGCTTTAGCCATCAGTCCCAGGGCATTGGTCCGTCGTCAACTGCAGCCTCAATATGAGGTATGTAACGACCTGAAGAGTGTTCCCATTTAAAGAAGGCCTCCGCTTGGTTCTCACCTAGGTTTTGGAACTTAACCTTAAGGACTTTCACTTTAACGGTTTTAGCCACATAATCTCGGTGCACTAATAATCCGTGGTAGCTGGCATCATACCATTCACCCCCACCTTTAATAGAGTACATAGTAGGCTCCTCAATCTTACCATCCTGATTTTTATACATTTTAGTAGGGTGAGCTACAACAATAACCAGTACATCATGCTTCCTAGCAAACATCTCTATCTTAGTGAGATATTCTAGGGTGTAGACATTAACATCTCCACTAGCATCCTTAGCTCTAACCTTATTAAAGGGGTCAATGACTAAACACTTAATACCTTTACGTTTTACAAGCTCAGCTCCCTTGCGCAATACCGATTCAAGAGTGTATCTCTCCATATCAATAAAGAAGAAGTTGTCGTTGACGTGGTCAGCAACCTCCTTCCACTTAAGAGTACCTAAGTCACTGTTCGATGGCAGATCACCCCAGACCTTACGCATAAGTTTATGTGCATGTAAGTAAGCCGGCGCGTTTTCAGGAGAGGCATAAGCCGTCTTCCATCCGTAGTTAGCGTTGTAACCAACACACATCTGATCAACGAAGTCTGACTTACCACTAGAGGGTATGCCTGTTACAGTAATGAATTGCCCTGTGTAGGTGCTAAAGATATCATCGAAGTTCTTTAAACCGATTTGGAATCCCGGCTTAAAACCGTTTTTAACAAAGTCTTCTACGTCGCCTTCCACATCTCGGAATGTTAACACGTTCTCTAATGGCACAGGTTTAGACTTTGACAACCTCTCTCGAAGCTTGTCTTTACCATGCTCCATTAAGTAATCATTAGCATCCTTCTGTTCTTCAAACGAAGCTATATAGCATACTTCAGCACCAAGCCTTCGTATGAGTTCCTTTTGTAATGCTTGTCCTGCATCATCTGAATCTACGGCAATAATAATCTTATCCTTGTCGGTAAAATAATCAATACAGTTGTCTAGATAATCTAGGTTGTTTGAATTAAGAGTTGCCCCGTTAGGAACTGACACAACATTGGTAACACCAACTTGGTGTAGTGCTAGTGCATCCATCTCTCCTTCCACTATGTAACACTCCTTGTAACCAACAATACTATTAATGTTATAGAATACTTTCTCAGCACCCTTATACATCTTAAAGTTCTTGCGGCCATCCCGGTATTTCACATTGATAAGCTGATCACCCATAAAGTAATTAAACTGTATAGTATTCTCAGACTTACCTGTCTGTGGCATAAACTCCAAGCCTTCGCCAACCCGAAGGTCGGCTAGGGTCTCGGGGAAAATACCACGCGTTTCAAACCATTCCTCAATCTTTGTGGAGACTGGAGCAATTGGGCCTGGATCCTCTGGACGAACATATACTTTGCTCGCCTTTCCTTTCCTTTGATACGTGTGAAGTTGGAATGAGCTGTCACAGTTGTGACAAGTACCTAATCCCCTGTCCCAGTCGTAAGAAGCACACTTAGCTTTGCGGTGCTCTGGCTTACGATCTTCTGAACAAGTAGGACAAGTCCCCTGTGAAGCCCCTTCCTTTAATCCGAATTGGTTAAAGTTGTCAATAACGAAACCGTTAATTTCATTTGTTTCCATATCTTTTTCGTAATAACGATTTAATAATTAATTTTAGAATGGCAAATCGGAAGCTGCCACTGCTGCTGGTGCGGCCTGTTGGCCTCCACTTGCATTATCATAAGGTATGGCGGCCGGGAATGTTCCATTCGTCCATACTACTTTAAGATTACCTAGGTAGACCTTATCAGCTTTCGCTGCACGCTCTTCCTTGGTTTGGTCTACAACCACCGGTCCTTGATTTCCGTAGTTATCTACTTCATCGTTTACGGTGAATGTGATAGAAAGATACTTACCTTTCTTTCCCTGATAGATCTTATCCTTAGGGATCTTGTCTAGATTGATACTAGCTCTTACAATACCAGCCATTACTTTAGGGTGTTAAGTGAGTTAAACATAGACCTGATAGAGGCCATCGGAATATCCCGTGTGCGGCGGAACGAGTCCACCAAACGGAGATATTTTTGGTCAGCATAGAAGTGCTTTTCGTTTGCACGTATGCCAGTAACGTTACATGTACGTCGCATAATTTCCTTGGTTTAAAGGGTTTTGTTAATAAAATATTGAGTAGGGTCAAATGACTCGTCCTCATAAAACAGTCGATAGATCTCGCTTGCGCGTTCAACTTTCTCTGCTCCTCTCGCCAGAAAATCCGGCGAACAATCAAATATTCCTACTTGATGTGTCTTCTTATCGATTGCTATAAACATAAAGTCATACCCAAATAGTTTGGAATAGATATATGCTTGTGAATCGTAATTATATTTAAATGATGATGACTTAAAATTATTAATGTTTGAAGTGGTCTTAAGGTCAATTATTAGGTTAAGATCGTGATTTACAATATCTGCTTTTCCTTTCCACATCAAACCCGCTAATTCAGTAATCCCTGGTAATTCATACTCAAGATTAGGAGTTGTTCCGACACCTCTAACAAGCTCACGACACGCATCGTTGCTCATTAGTGCACCAATCATTTTGTTAATATTCTCAACGTCCTTAGTGAGCATACACATCTCGCCGTTAGCTTCTTGCTTATACCCTTTAACTACTCGAGACTTGTGGTCTAGCACCCTGTACTTACTTAGTTTCTCAGGTTCTAAGACCGCCGTATGGAAGTAGCCACCAATTAGAAAGTTGATATTTGGTCCTTGGTCCTGGCTTAGGGATAAAGGATTATCAAAGAGTCTACTGATATCAGAGTTACTGCGGTAGTTCTTTCCAAACGCTCCGTAGTAATGCTCATCCTCTCGTAGCATCTCGATAATCTTATCCTTATCCATTTGTCAATGACTTCTCTACATCAGCTGTCATGGCATACTTAGTTTTGATTGTATCAATACTACCACCTGCTTTAATATAGTCTTGTGCTTTCTTGAAAGCTTCGTCACCTTCCTTAATAGAAATCTTAGCGGTTGGCGTTGCCTGACCACCTTTGCCGTGAGCATTAGTAGCATCTGCGTCTGCAGTATCATCAATAAGAAATAGATTTCCAAGAGCATACTTCTTGCCATAAGAACTAGCTGAGCCGAATTTTTGTGGTACTTGCATACCCTTCTGCATCATGTCAACACCTACTACAGCTTGTGCAGTGATAGCGTCCGTCCCATCGGAGAGGGTGGCGGTAGACAATATGGTAGGAGGGTCTGATACAACAAGCTCTTCGTTAAGTACAACACTAACTTTATGTTTTACTAAGTGAGGCTTGATGGCTTCTAAAATATCCTCCGCTGATCTGAAGTAGTATTTACCGAAGTTGTTAAACCGGCTTTTTTTGGTTTTCAGCTCTGCTTGGATAGTCAGAAGCTTTTCATTTATGGATTTGTTCATTGGTCTGTGGTTTGTATTATTATAATTACCTGTTAAACGTGATAGTTAATCACTAACTTACATAAAATCAAGCACTTGTGAGTGGTCAACCCTCTCTACCAGCTTGTTTACGGCGTCTCTCTTAATCTGTGAAACACGTACCTGAGCAGTGTCTACAGTAATTTCTAAAGCCTTAGCAATCTCTTGAGCTGTTTGTTTTTCACAATCTAGCCCGTAGCTTCTGCGTAGTACCTCATATTCTCTGGGTGCAAGATGAGTTTTCATAAGCCCCATAAGGTAAGTATTTAGAATTGCAATATTATATGGTTCTGATTTGTCCTCGACTTGAAAGCCAGGGGAGTCCTCTTCATCATTTCCAGGTGGACGGTCATCAATAGACAAAAATATACTATTGAAGAACATTCGCACCATCTTTTCGTCTTTGGCACCAGACTTTCTAATCTGTGCCAACTTGTGCTCAGGGATTTTGATATTACCACGGTACTTATCAATAGCCCTACGTATAGCTCCTTTAATTCTTTTACTTAAGAAAGCCTTAAGTGTTCTTTCAGGGTCAGTAGAAGCATCAATTACCTCCCAGTCTATTCTGTCCACCGCCATAACTAGCCCTACCATACCCTCTTGAATCAAGTCATTGATACTGAGAGTCCCTATGGCTTGTACACCTGTTGGGAAGCGCTTAGCTACGTTTTCTGTTAGTGGCATGTATTTCATTATGACGGTGTCTCTACTTCTATCTAAGTGGTCAACTCTACTTAAGCAATCCTTTAGGTCTTCCCGATATCGTATGTAGTTAGGTACATTGTAGTTTTTCATTATCTATAAGTTATATCCAAGCCCTCACGTATTACGGTTGTGCTTAGTTCAAAGAGTTGTTTAGACTTATCTTCTCTTTTTTTAAATCGTAACCCATACTTCTATGGATTGTTCTTGTGGTACAGTTAGCAGCTTTCGCTAATTTACTGATGGTGATCTTTTCACCTAGGTCGTGGATGTATAGCATCATATCATAGAGATCACTTTCAGTGGTCTTCTTAGACCTACCTGTTATGGTTCCTACAATAGAGAGCTTCTCTCCGATAGATAACCCACACCCGTCGTTAAATATAATTTTACGCTGGGAGTTAGATGGTGCAGTTTCCATATCCACACACAGAACATCATATATAATAGTATCGAAGATACTCTGAGGTGTTTCAAAAGCAACAAATCCGCTAGACTTACGTCTGACATGTTCTGCTGTCTCCACAAACTCATCTTGGGTTAGCTGTGGATTAAGATACAACAAAACAATCAAATGCCACTTAAAACTTTTATAAGACCTTATTTTAGCTTTTGTTCTAAATAGCTCATAACATTGGTGAGTGCCGTTTTCAAAGTACATCCCCCACTTATATACCTTAGTCGGTACATCTGTCATAGGTGCTAACCTATAAACTATCTGGTGTCTGTGCATGTAGTCCATGTCCCTTTCCGTTTCCTCTTTCATATATGTGACAATAGCCTGCTAATGCAGAACTGTGACAATAGCCCCTTATTCAATATATTATAACTAGCTAACGTCGCGTTTTTGATTCCTCCAAATTAAAAAATAGAATTTTTTATTACAAGCGGACAATTCTTATCCGTCTATTATACTTCTTAAGGAGCTTAGCCATATGATTAAGTTCATACACTATACTCTCAGAACACCGTTCACTGTTAATTGTTTTTAGAGATAAATTAATGATATTCATATGAAGCTCGGTAATTCGTTGGGACATATACTCTATGTGCCGTCTCTTCCTGAAAAAATATTTCATTTTGGTAAGTCTTCGTTAAGTTCAGGCGGGTATTTCCAGCCTAAAACATCTTTAGCGTCTATCAGTTTGTTATCGATAAACATATTTATTGCAACCTCGTAGGCATGGAATCTAGCATCCATATCTGTCTCACCGTCTTGCTCAAAGTTTTTAATTACCATGGGCATGATGCTTTCTCTAAAATACTCGTGAAATAAATCCTCGTCAACAGAGGGTTTACCTAAGTACTCCCACATCTCCCGACCTCTGCTGCCCGTCGAGTAGTTACCAATACGTATTCCGTCGCGTTGTTTGATAAAGAAGTCTACGAATGTTTCGACCTCAGCCGACGATTCGCACGTCCAGGCGGCCACAGGCTCATCCAAATACATCACGGTTGCTGTCAGCAAGGTTGGCATGTAATTAGCCTCCCTGTAGCGATCATCACAAAGCTCTAGTTTATATTCTAAGGTCCATAGACCATCTCTTATTGAGCCGTCTTCTAGCTCTTCTGTAAAATCAAGGCGTTGTACCTTGGCTAGTAGTTCGTATATACTTTTCATAATTTTAGTTTAGTAGAAGCGGGTAACACGGATGCCACCCGCCTCGTGAATAACAAAATAAAAAACACACGTCTACTAAAACGTCTCGTTAAATGTCTCTGCGAACTTAGATTGTACCTCCTTTAAGGGGGCAAACCTCTGTCCAAAGGACAATATAATTTCTTTTTCTCGTTCACCGTGGCTTTTTAAGCACTCCAGTATAAATTCAATAGAGACAATAGGTCCCTTCATTCTACCGATCGTCTCAGCTGCGAGTTGCAAGCCAGTGGGTTCGGTAATAAAATCCCGTGGTTGTTCAGAAGACCAGGAAATAGCGTTCAACGCTTCATTATAGTAATGACCATAGTCATCCCAGTGAATGCGAGTGTCATGATGACGCCTGTGATAACACACAGTGGAGTGGTCCATTCCGAAGAAGGTGCCCACAGCCACCGTAGTGTGGTTTTTTAGTAAGACGTTCATAAAAGCTGCTCGAGCGAGCACCACTTTCAGTCCACGAGTGTTGTCATCTTCGAATCCTAATGACCTGTAGTATCTTTGTTGAGCGGAAGCAACTGAGGCTTCAATTTTAGTGGCAGACATGATTATTTGTATTAAGTTTATTTTTGTTTTAACATTTTGTGTAGCTCTGAGAAGTTTTCAGGTTTAATATGCTCATAGAGGCGCTCCCACATATCCTCAGAAGCTTCCTGGAAAGCTTTATCTATAAAATAAGCTGTTACCTTAGGTTCATACATTATGTGGCCCTGAAAGGCGTGTAACGCATTGTGTATAGCACCAAAGAATAAGTGATCTACATGCCGAGTATCCGTGGTAATAGATACATCTATCACTTTTTTGTTTAACCCGTCCCGTGCATAGTCAATACCGACCATAGGTATGCGATAATCAACAGCGGACAACTCTACTATTTTGTAGTGTTCCAACACTATTTCCTTATGTTTCTTGTTCATGCGTTTTGCACCTTGTTAAAGGAATAAATCTTACCCTTACTCTGGACTGCTACTACTCTTTTACGATTGATGGTGCGGTAACCGTGGTTAATCATGTCGTAGACAATCATGTTACCAGCTGCTTTAGCGTCATACTTTAATCCCTTACCATTCAAGCCTTTAGTCACACCGAAGCGACCAGTTAGTTCACGCAAATCTCCGTTATTTTTGTAGAAAGCGATAGTAAAAAATTTACCTTTTAGGCCACCAAGAGCGGTGTCTAATTCTGCGTTTGTTAGTGTTTTATATTTCATATTGTTATTGTTATTGTTATTGTTCATCTGTTATATCCAACGGCGTTCGTATTTGGATTGTGTTTTTATATATCAAAGTCCTAACCTCGATAATTCATTAGGGTCTTTTGTTATTTCAGAGTCATAGTGCTCACTGTGCGAATCACCCTGTGATAACTCATAAGAGACTATCTTATCACTCATAGCTCCACCCGCTAATTTTACGCAAGTTACTATTCTTTTTAATTGTTCTTCATCAGTTTTTAAGTAAACTACATCTCCTAATTCGAACTTAATATCTATTCCTAGTGCCTTCATATTTTAAATACCAAAGTCTCTAGGGTGCTCCTTCTCAATCATCTCCACATACTGGTAGATACCTAAAAATGGTTCCGCCTGGTCGAGTAAATTGTCATAGGCCGCTATCAAATCCGTCTTAGCCTCTAAAAGGTACGGTGTATCCTCCAAAGCCTCGTGTATCAAATCAGTGATATCGTGTGTCATAGAACCCGCTACTTCCAGTAATTCAATACTAAGCTTTGCTTGTTCAGGTGTTAAACTTCTCATAAGGCATTTTTTTTGTAGGTTATAAAACGGTAATTTAAACCATCTTTGTTTTTGTACAGAGACTTCAATATAGGTGTGAAATCATCATTGTAGGGGGGGAAATAAGTGTCTCCATCAAATTCCGCATCCACCTCTGTAACATATAGATTGTCGCAGTAAGGTAACGCTTCAGTGTAAATCTCTCCGCCACCGATTATCCATACCTTACTTGGTGTGAAGGACCCCCAAGCCTGTAGAAACCTATGTATAGCAACGTCAACCGACTCTACTATAGTGAACTTACCATCTGCTTTACACTTACCAGAGCGTGATACCACTATGTTTTCTCTATTAGGTAAGGCTTTACCAATACTCTCCATTGTTTTCCTACCCATAATTACGGTACTACCCTCTGTCATTTTCTTAAAATACTTCATATCTTCAGGGATATTCCAAGGCAAATCACCTTTGTTACCGATCACACGATTCTTGTCGTGCGCTACTATAATATTTACTTTCATAATTTACCATTTCATATGTTGAATGTCCTCTGATCGCTGACGTAATGCTTTTAAATGTGCCCACCCGTAATTACCGGGGATACCCTCTGCTAGTAGGTGTAAATACTCCCACACCTGTGTATGTAATCGACCAGTGCTAGAATCAGTAGGGGCATGTGAGCCGTAAATAGGTAAGAAGCCATACAACTTATCCATCTCTGAACACAATCCATTCTCAAAATACTCAGTCCAGTAAGGACGACCATTCAAATGCTTAGTGAGAATCCTCATATGTTCTGCGGCGCTTATCTCCCCAGCCTCCAACAATAGTTGAGCGGCGGCGGCTAGTGAGCTAGTAGGTCTTCGCTTACGAGTGTACTTAGTATCAAGGTCAGATATCATATACTCGCAATCTCTGCGTTCCTCCGCCCTCAAAACACCTCGGAAATAAAGGAGACACCATCGCACGGAATAAAGGAAAAGGGGACATTTTCAGCAATTTCAGCGTAAGTTGTACCATAGCCTTCACCATAATGTTCAACAAAATCCTCCGCACACTCAAAGAAATCCCAGGTCAATCGGATTGCCACGACGTCAAGCTCCTGTGAAACTTCTGTACCAGACATTTCCTCCCATTCTTCAAGATATTCAAAAAGGTGACCGGCAGCCTGTGCTGGCATGCTACTGTGTTTATCATTGCATATCGCACTGATAAAACCCCACTTATTTACTTTTATATGCATAGTTTCTATTTTATTAAAGTTAATTCTAAGTAACTAGCAACATAGTTAATGTGCTTCTGAGTAGTAACAGACCACCAGCCTAACTGGTTTAACTTATCACCATCTATTTTTGCAACAATAGTGGAATAACTCCACACATCGTTACCATTTATTCTTAAGTTCTGTTTGTATTTTGGTAATGTTCTCATTTTTTTAGTTTTATATTATTCAATTATTATATCCAATCACGTCCGTGTCGAGGTTGTATAGCACTAATCCTTTCTGTACCACGCCACGCATCCATCATCTTCCAAATCCTCATCATCTTCCATCCTGCGTCGTGCACTGTCCTCTAAATGGCACTCCACACCATCACGCATGGAATTGATAGACTCACAAAGGTCCAGTAATTCCCACACAGCCTCCAACTCCTGCTCGGACATATCGTCATAACCAGGATTACCCTGTAAAGCGTCTTCACAATCTCTCAAATCTTGCGCAGTATTTTCAAATCTGCAGTAACTCATATTTCCCATATTTTCTATTTATTATTTATCTCTACAATCATCACATATATCACAAAAGTGGTAGTCCTCCTCAAGCATAGCCTTACCGCAAAACTCACAATTGTTCTCATTAGTATAACGATCCACCTGCCATTGGTATAAATACTCAACAGTCCTAGACCGCTCATCCTCACTCAAGGCATTATAAGCCGCCTTCAGCGCCTCCAAACCCTCATCACTATCAACTACCCTGTAGAAGATGCTAGAAGCCTTAGACACTCCCAAGGAATAATTACCATCCTTGTCTTTCTTGAAATCTGACTTGATAAAATACAAACTCATGAGTCCCAAGTTCCAATACCACTGAACAAATCAACCTGCTCAGTGATGTTCTTAATGCGTGAACTGATTACAATACCAGCCTTATCATTCTCTTCTTTAGCGAGATCATTACTGAAATACTCGCCCACTCGCTGGTTATCCACCAACTCCTTTTGCCTCTTATAAAGCGACTCGTTCAGTGCATTCAACACCTCGAAAAAATTTATTTTCTTATTATCCATAACTACTTATTCTTTACCACTCAACATATCAATTAACTTATCAATAACAGCCTCATGCATCTCCTCCAAATCCTCATCAGTGTCAAACTCAATACCCTCCATCTGACTGTATACCGTCTCTATCATATGAGCCTCCATATACGAAATCAAAGCCAAAGCCATATCCCCCGCAATCTCATCTTTCTTATTCTCCATTTTATTATTCTCCATTTTATTATTCATTTTTGTTATTCATCTAGTATATCCATATCAACCCGTAACGAAGTTGTATAGCACTTATCACCGACTCGCCAAATACCTCGCTACAATCACATAGAACACCCACAAGGCCATAAAAATCCCCCAAATAAAATAACCTAAATGGAGACCCACCAAAGCCATAAAAACGGGTGTGAGCATCGTTCCCAATACCACCAAACAAACCAAAATGTAAAATACCAGCCAACCTACTGATAACCACTGGGATATATACCTGCCATCTCTATTCATAAAATATAATAATTGTTTAAGTGAAATCAAAACATAGAGGGATATTACTCCAAGCTTGGTAGTGTACCAGTAGAGATTTTCTCTATCTTTGGGGGTAAAATGGGTGATATTTCGGTGAATATTATCCTATTTCGGGGGGAATTTGTAAAAACGTGACATTAGCCCCTTATAGTATATATAATAGGGGGCTATTGTCGCACTTTTGGGACTAGTATGTACTTAGCTGGTGGCCTAGTACAATCGATGTGAGTATCAGTACCACTAAAAGGGTGGCAATGAGTGTTTTAGTTTCTGTTTCCATCACTTATTTTGGTTAATAAATTCAAGTATTAGGTTTCCTAGTTTAATTTCTTGTTCTAGTG
>Ga0209657_1001115_pt1 | contig 16682 bp, 17 predicted proteins | sample SaaInlV_100m_DNA_FD_184650 | JGI IMG/M metagenome (GOLD analysis project Ga0209657, IMG submission 184650) | Marine microbial communities from expanding oxygen minimum zones in the Saanich Inlet - SI037_S3LV_100m_DNA (SPAdes) (version 2) | ecosystem: Environmental > Aquatic > Marine > Intertidal... | reverse complement strand
GTAGCTTCTATTGGATCAGGGTCATTTAAATATTCCCATCTTCCTTCATTCACAACTGCACCGTTTGGATATGTTGGAATAATTAAATTACGATCTGCTGTTTTCCATTTTCCTCCACCACCATCACTATAAATGTCTGGAAATTTATCACAAGGCTCTCCGTATGGAAACAATCCCATTGTCTTACCTGCTTCAATGGGAGCCCACCCACAATAACGCGTTACTGCCTCATATGCTTTTACAATACCAGCAGAATCATCCAGACAAAGTTCAAAAGTACCTTTTTCATTTTCTCTTGTAGCATCAAATTCAGGTTGTATAGTACCATTCCAAGGACCTCTACCACCTAAATGTTTATAAAGTGTTTTAAAATTTGCAGGATAAGAACAATCAATAATTGATTCAAGTTCCCACGTCATCTCTTGCTCGCCATTTATTTCCATAGGAATATATGTGCCAGCACCATCTACAACTAATGCAACTGCAGATTCAAAACCAGAACGATAAAAGGCACAAGCAGCATGCATTTTATGATGCCATCTATCCATATGCCAGACTTGTTTATTCATATCGTCTATAAGACGTAACTTTCTTGCAAGTCCACTATATACATCACCACCACTAAATTCAACACGACTTTCATCTGGTTGTGTATGTGCTATAATTAAATAATCTAGTTTATCAGTATACTCTAAAATTTTAACCATACAAGCATAAGGACCACCATCATATTTTAATCTACTTAATCTTTCCTCTTCTATAGCAAAAACTATTTCACCATCTTTTAATAAACATATACTAGAATTATGGCCTCTTGAAATACCAGCAATCCATTGACTCATCCCTGTTCCTCCATTAACTTCAAACCTTCTGGTATTTTAACAGGAGACGCTTTAGTGTAATTGCTGGAATCATCATGGTTACATTTATTCGTATGCACATGCTTCTCTACAGTACCTTCAAATTTCTTACCTTTACCCATTCGCTTCTTTACTGAATCAACAACAAGCTGTATTTCTTTTTCGTCCATAACAATACAATCATTATTAGCACGATCCCTTTCATCATCCATAGTAAGACGAATAGGTGAGTATACGCGCTTATCTTTACCAACATCTATAATATCAAAATCTTTATCATCTGGATAAGAAATATTTATTGGATAAGTTGACCCAATAACAACTGTTGCAGTTTTGTTAAGTGCCTTAACAATATGTTGTCCTACAGAATCACATCCTAAAAAATGATCTGCATTGTGTATCATTGCAGCCCACAATCTTAAATTAGATTCTTTAGGTACAGCAATTGGATGGTCTTCATTCTCTGATATATCTATTGGTACTTGTGACATCACCAAAATCCCATACTCGGTTCTTAATTTTTCCATAATAGAAACAACATTTGACGATTCTATAGATCGTGAAGTTGCATCATATACAGCAGGACCCACCTGATTAACAGATCGACCAAAAGGTTGGATAACTAAAATTTTATCTTTTTTAGTTCCAGATTTAATTTCTTGGATTGTTTGAAACCCTTTAACTAATTCTTCTTTACTAAGATGAATTAGAGGGTCAGGGAGGACACGAGGTTCATCTAATTCATTAATAAGAATATCAAAACCTTGTGCTAAACTACATTTTTGATTGAAGTATTCGTTAACTCGGTATGGTTCGGGAGAAAAGACATCTTTATCTTTTAGATGACTTTCAAAAAGATTTTTATGCCAAACTTCAAACGCATGTTTATGTAAGGTAGGATGACCACGATAAAAATCCATTCCACTTTCACATACTATAACAAAATCTTTATCACCTGAATCTTCTGCGTATCTCTCTAATGCGGGAATAGAACAAAGAACACGACCTGCTCCACCATTAATAAAAAAAGCTTTTGAACGACCACTCATAATTTTTCACCTCAAGAAAACTATTAATAATAATTACATAACTATTTATACGACCTTATGGAGCGTTTTCATCAACTCCAGCAATCGGCCACATTTGTTCTATTGCTTTTTTATCTTCAGCAGTTCTATCTGCAATCTTTACATAATGATCTATAAGGGGTTTAGGTTGTTCTGATGCTTCAAACTCAGCTTCTGTTTTCTGTTTATCTGGGTCTTTTGGCCACTCAATCAACTCATTGGGAGATTCTTTCCAATCTTCTGGCAAATCTCTTAATTTTTTACGATAATCAGTCCAATCTTTTTTAATATCATCAGGTATATCGTTAGCTGCTACTCTATGATCGGAAGCTACTAACAACATATTTCTTTTATGTCGTATCTTGTCATCACTAAGGTTTACCATGTTAGGAGTATTATCGTGATATTGTAAATTCTTAAACTGTTTTGTTTCAGGATCATACACATTTTCCTGCATAGCATTCCTATCAAAAACGTGACTTGGATAAGTTGGATCTGAAACCCAACCATTAGGTACATCCACAGGCCCATTTTTTATTTCATAGCGTTTCAGATTACCAAATGGATGATAGGTTTCTGTAGAAGGTCCAAGCATTCCCGCTATAAGACATTCCTTATCACCTGCTTTAGCATCCAATTCAACTTGATAGCAATGTCCGGGTAATGGACGTTTAGTCATATTATCAGCATCCCATGCTTCTTCAAGATGATTACCATCTTTAGTTAACCATAAAAGTAATTTTTCTGGACCATCATATTGTATGGTACTAGTTTTTCCCAATACATCAGACTGACCATAGCGTTCATCCGGTATTCTATATGTAAGTAATGTTTTATATATTGCCATTATTATTCATCCTTTTTATTGATATGTTACTTTGACTAATCCACCTGCTCCCCAATGACCCCAACAAGCACTTGATGTTGCATGTCCTACTCCAACTCCGCCTCCACCTGGAAACATTGAATGTGAAGAACAACAACTATAAGAATCAGTACACCAACTAGAACCTTGACCAGTATAACTAACTGCAAATGGGCCTGTGGGTCCGCCAGCTGTTGAAAAAACATGAGAACAACAATCGTAACCATGATATGAGTGTCCTGTAGTTCCCGTATATCCCATACTTTTAGGTGTTGGTGTTTCTGGTATACCACAAAAACCGGGATTAGTTGCGTTTGTTATCCATGTAGCATTATAAGTACCTTTATTACATTGAGTAGCCATTCCACAATTATAACAACTAGACATCATATCCCAACTGTTTGATCCACCACGACCACCTACTGCACAAAAGTTTGTTAAACCATCTCCCGTAACATATGATGTACAACCATCTCTACAAGCTGAACAACAATGACAACAACATGAACAATTTGAAGTTCCTGCTGCACACAAAGTATATTGTGAAGAACCTGCTGTAAATTCACTATCTTCAGCAAAAAGTTGTATCATTGCATAATTACCACCTTGACCACCCATAGGAACATCATGGTCACCACCAGATGAACCACCCGGTCCACCACCACTTAGAATTTCAAACTTAACCATTTGAACACCAGATGGTACTGTCCATTGTAAACAACAACCACCATTTGTAACCGTCCAATGTTCTCTATTAAAAATAGTAAATTCTTTTGACACTGGTGTGGCCGCGGCCGCAACACCCATGAGTGTTTTAAAACTGACTACCGCCATGATTTTTCTCCTTTAATATATTGACTCATTGATATGATACTTTAATTAATCCAGAATTGCCCCAAACAGCTACACAACCCGTACTAGTATTTCTTGTTTGGCCACCACCACCTCCACCTGGAAATGAACTATGTGACATACAACAGGAGATTCCTCCATGACAAGAAGCATTCGTCATACCATCTACACCTCCACTAGAGAATGGTCCTCGTGGTGAACCAGCATATGACCATGTGCTTTGACAACAATCATAATCTTTATACCACCCACCCGGTGAACCACTGAAGCCGTAATCTGCTCCCCAGTATTGATCTGAAGAACATTGATAACCAACCCAACCAGCATTGTAATTACCAGTAGAACATTGTGCACTATTAATAATACAATTATAACAATTAGAATATACATCCCAATTTGTAGTTCCGCCCATTCCTCCTTGAGCACAAAAATTATTTAATCCATCTCCTGTTATATATGAAGTACAACCATGTCTACAGGGAAAATTACAAGCACAACAACATGAACATTGTGAAGATCCTGCTGCACATAATAGATAAACAGATTCACTTCCTGCCGTTGAACAAAAATCTGGTGCCATTGTCATGGATGTTATTACACCACCTGATATAGTTGTGTCTACTCTTCCACTTTGGCCATGTTGAAACGAATTAGTATTTCCATTTGTAACACCATGATTCGTACTACCACGAAAACAAACACATGGTGTTTCTGTATAACCAGTTCCACCATTCGTAATAGTAAAATCTGTTAATTTTCCATTTTCAACAGCTACTGTAGCCGCAAAACTTGAACCACCACTTTGGCCAGCTGAAACAATAACATCTGGAGGTTGTACCCATCCTCCACCGCCAGCTGTAGTGCTGAGAGTTTTAACTGCATAAGCCCCACCTTGACCTCCTATCCCTCCATCATGGTCTCCACCTGATGAGCCACCGGGACCTCCACCACCTACTAATTCAAATTTAATATTTCTTGTACCAGTAGGTACTGTCCATTCTAAACAACAACCACCATTCGTAACTGTCCACCAACAATCATTGAAAATATGAAATGTTTTTTCAGATGAAGGTGGTAGAGGTGGTGCTGGTGGTGCTTGCCACGCTAATAATGAAGTTAAGTCTACCATAAATTTATCCTACGTTTGAAATATTTTCTATTTGTTTAAGTGCATCTGCATCAGCATCTGATCTATCTTTAATCCAAACAACATCATCTTTATCTGTTTTTGTACAATATCGACCTTCTATAGTTCCGGGTTCTCTTGGAAAAACAATAAATTCATTTGGTACGTCTTTCCAATCTTCAGGTAAATCTCTTAATTTCTTCCGCCAATCTAACCACTCTTGTTTCATAGCCGCTGGCATATCCTCATTAAACATATTATCTGAACCACTTAAATGTCCATTTCTAATTGCTCTAACACTATCATCAGTGCGATCTTCAGTTGTCCCAGTTCTATATTTTAAAGGTTTCCATTTACCAGTAGCAGGATCATATGCATCTATTGCTATATCCTGTTTAGCATAAACTTCCATAATATGTGAAGGATCAGGTATAATTTTATTTTCTTGATCGGCAGGTCCACATTCAACTTCATAAAGTTTAGGTTTCTTAAAACAAAGTCCATCTATAGGACCCTCTGCCAAACCATCCCCTTCGTCGGTGCCCTTCCCCTCATGGTTCTCATGTCCACCCTTGTCTGCTATCATTCCAGCACGTATTGCCATTTCATCACTTTCAGTAACATCCATTTCAACTTGATAACAATCAAGTGGCATAGGGCGTTCTGTCATATCGTCAGCATCCCAAACATGCATAATATCATTTTTACCGTAATCTTCACCTTCTGTCTTATCTGTTTTAGACAACCATAAAATTAATTTACTAGGCCCATGGTATACATCTGTTGATGTTTTACCTTCTGAGTCATCCATGCTATGGCGTTGATTAGGAACTTTATATGTTATGGTTTTAGTAATCCAAGCCATTTATTTTACTCCTTTAACAAATTGTTTTAACATTAGCTTATCCTCATCAGTTCTATCTGCAATTTTTATATATGGTTGATCTACATCTTCAAATAAAGCATCAGGTTTATCATCATTTGGTGCTTTTGGTTCTCTAATTAAATCTACAGGTACATCTGCCCAATCTGCTGGTAAATCTCTTAATTTTTTACGATAGTCTAACCATTTTTGATTTAAATCGGTTGGCATATCGGTATTTATAGAATTGTCTGACATCTCTAAAGACTTATTACGTTTCTGTCTTACTAAATCCCATGTCCACGAATCAAATCCCTCATCAGCTCGATTATCAGTATAATTTTTAAAATGGTTAATATATTGTAAAGGTAACCATTTTTCACCATCCCAATCATCTACAGGGATACGATAAACCTCACGAACATCTGTTGGATCAACAACTCGACTATTTGGTTCAGTATCAGGACCGACAGCAACTTCATAAAGTTTTGTTATTGGAATACCACCCCACAACAACATCATTCGTAATATATTTTCAGTTGTATCAGAATTAAGTATCATTCTATATAAGTCTAATGCAAGTGGTCGATCTGGTTCCTCATCGGGATGGTAACTATCAACAACTTTATGAGTTTCTTTGTCCATATATAATACTAATTCAGTAGGACCCGTATAAGTCATTTTAGATGTCTTACCTTCAGAATCATCCATTCCAAATCTTTCATTTGGAATCTTATATGTAACTTCTTTTACTATTTCTGGAAAAGCCATTATATCTCCATTATGAGTAAGTTACTTTTACTAGTCCTGCTGCTCCAAAACCACCATAATAGGCAACATCATCATCCATCATAGCATAACCACCACCACCTGGAAAATGTGAATGACCAGAGCAACAAGTTATAGAACAAGTACATTTATCACCTGATTGTCCTGAGTATGTAGTAATCGGTCCTGTTGGTACTCCCGGTGATGAACCATGACCACTATTACAACTATATTCAGTACTTACCCAACCTGTGGTTCCCGAAAAGAATAAGTCATAACCAAAACCACAATTACACATAGAACGATTCCATCCTGCGTTATACCTCGATTCGCAACATTGTCCGGGTTGGAAACAATTATAACAACTACAGGAAGTATCACAAAAGTGAGTTCCTTGTGTTCCACCTAATACACAAAAATTTACATTATCTGTTTGATACTCACCTGTTGTTGTTCCTAATCCCGGTCCATTTACATATGATGGACAGCCATGCCTGTTACAAGGAAAGCTCTGACATTGTAGACAACACGAACATGGTGAAGTACCTGCAGCACATAAAGTATAAGTTGCAGTTCCAGTATCTATGTTTGGAGATAATACACAAGTTCCAGTTTCGTTAACACAAGGTCTACATGACCCATTAGTATTACAACAATTACCACAAGTAAAACCACTACTAGTAGCACCTGTTCTTGTTTCATAATTACTTCCACCCTGAATACATTCTCCAGAAGCAAATATTTGTTTCATAGCATAGTTACCACCTGATCCACCAGGACCCCAATCACCAGGTCCTCCAGGACAACCGGGACCACCACCACCTAAAATTTCAAATTTAATATAAGATGTGTCTTTAGGTACTGTCCATTCATAACAACAACCACCATTGTCAGGTAGCCAATGCAGATTGCTGAAAATCCAAAATTCTTTTTGAGCCTGCCCCCCCGATGGATGTACTGATGCAAGTAATGTGCTTAAATCAACCATTTTTATCTCCGATTATAAATTTATCCAGTTATTATCCAACCATTGGTTGCATTATGATAAATTAGCATTTTAGAAACATCACTAATATTCATAGTAACGTCTGCTGATTGTCTATGTATGTTTTTTCCATTACCGGCAAGTGTTAAGTTATTAGTAGCAAATGTTCCTTTAGCATCTACAATCCAAATTGTATCACCGGCAGTTGGTGCGGCAGGTAATGTCATTGTCCATGCTGCTGCTGACGTATCACAAAAATATGCTTTTCCGTTAAGTGCATTAGTTGCAGTAGCAGCATCAGTCCATGCAGGATATGTATTACCAACAGTAAAAGTTTGACTGGAAGCACCATCTGATACTAATGCACCACCTTTAGCACCTTGTGGCATTGCACCAAGAGCATCAGTCACCCCTTTAGCCATATAAGCCCAATTTGCATCCGCCACACCTGCAACACTAGGAATATCACCAACAGTGGAAGATCCAACGGCAGTTATGCATACATATGTAGAAATTATATTACTATCCATATAGACAACTACATCTCTCTCAGTATAAGAAGTAAGGGCAGCCCATGTTCCTCTAAATACAAAATTTATCTTTCCTAGATCTATTTTAGCCATTGTTTAATTTCCTTTTTATATTATTCAAGTTATATGGTGATGATGAAATGACCATTTTCTATTGAAAATCCATAACCTGCAGATGCCCAAAATACATCAAGCATTGCATCGTATTCAGCCTTTGAAATCGCATCCGCACCTCCATCAGTATGTTGAACCTTAAGATTCGTCGACCATCCATATGAATGATCATCTTCCATTAGAAGACCATACATCTCGGTAAATGATTCACCAATATTACTGTTATGTATTTTTGTTAGTGCCATCCTTGTAATCTTCCTTTACTGTTATTTATAATATTTATAATCTTAATTATAAATATTTTCTTTCAAATATTCATTATGTGTTGGTAATTGATCTAAACTCACTTGGAATTTTTCTTTAAATCTCTTGTATTTATCTTTTTGTTCTGCTTGTTGTTCTTGTATCTGTTCTAACACCTCTGGTTCCCAATGCAGATAATCCATTGATGATAATGGTGAATATCCATTTCCTGTGGCTATATACATTAAACCAGCCATATCTGGACCAAACTCAAATGTTTTATTTAATCTTCTAACTAAGTCTGCACTTGTAGTTATTGGATAAGATACATCACCAATACCAAGAGGTCCAAAATCATAACTTATTTCTTCTGTAACATGCTTCCAATAGGGTGTATCATGTCTTGATGATAAAGAATAATGTTGAGAAACAAATTCTCTCATGTTTTCAACTTTTTCTCTCACGGAGTAATTCCATATATCTTTATCTATTTTATTTACCTGACCATCTTTACGGGTTAATGCTCTTAATAAAAATATAATATTTTCATGTGTTAACAATAAACCCGTAGACTCTAATGGTTCGATAAATCCACTTGCAAGTCCAACTCCTACTACATTATGTTTCCAAGATGTTTCATGTACTCCATGTCGCATATCAATGTGTTTAAATTCTGCATTATCAGCTCTTTCTTTATCACCAATAACCATGTTACCATTACCACCAGCTAAATGATGTCGAAATTGTTTCTCTGCTGATTCTGGTGTTTCAAATTTACTAGAATATACATACCCTGTTCCTATTCGATTGAACAACGGTATATTCCAAACCCAACCACTTTCAATTGCAGTACAGTTGGTAACACATTCCATTTCCTTATCAGGATCAATATATGGAAGTTTTGTTGCTATTGCTTTATCATTTATAAGACTATCACTAAAAGAAATAAATGGAACCTTTAATGTTTCACTTAATAATAAAGCTTTGAATCCAGTACAATCTACAAATAAATCTGCTTCTAGTTCACCACTCTCTTTAGTTGATAAGCTTTTTACTGACCCATCTTCATTCTGATTAACTTTAACTACGTCATCAGTAATATAATTTAATCCATTTGGTAAAGCAATTTTCTCTTTTAAATACTGACCAAATTTTGTTGCATCCATATGATATGCAGTAGCATTGTGAAAATCAAATGCTCTTACCGCACCATCCTCATTAGATGTCATTTTATTTTGGTCACTCATAGTAATGACAGGATGGTAATATTCTGCAAAACTATAATTATCTATCTTCGGATCCAACAGTTTCCAAAAGTACCAAGTTGCTATACTGCCCGCATCTGACATATCTCTTGCGCCAAATGGATACTGATAATTTTTTCCTTTACCTGCAAAATCTGTAAACTTGATTGATGTTTTATATGTCGCATTACAAGACGACATCCAATCTTCATCTTTAAGATCAAGTAACTTTAAAAAAACATTAAGATAAGTTAATGTTGATTCTCCAACCCCTACCGTATTTATATTTTTCGATTCAATAAGTGTAACATTCATATCAGGCAACACCTTCGTAAGAGCCGCCGCTGTCATCCATCCTGCACTACCACCACCAACAATACATATATTTCTAATCCTCATTCACATCACTCCTTCATATAAAAATAATATTAAGTCTTAATTAACCACCCATATGTTTCGTCTTTATAAACTAAACTTGCAAAAATACCATCTTGGTCAAGTGATATAGTATCAGTTAGCTTTTTTATTTTCTTTCCATTTCTCAAAAGGTGAATTGGATTGGTTCCACACTTATCACCAATATCCCAAATATTTATTACATCGTTTGCAATCGGAGAAGGAGGTAAAGTTATATTTAATTGATTTGGTTCCATGCGAATTAAAGTCAATGTATTGGAATCAGCAACATGAGCTTCAGTAGGTAATGAAAAAGTCGCTCCCGAATATCTTGCAACATTACTAATTCTTACATCATCAATATAACCAGTATACATACTAGTTGTCAATAAATCATATGTTGCACCAACCCACAATTCATTACGTTGATTATAATCAGTTGTATTAGCAACTGGAGTTTGTGCTTGTCTACCATCTATATATAGAGATAACGTCCCACTTTCTCTAACAGCAGCTACATGATGCCATTCATGTAAAGTAAAATTATGATCGGTATGACTAGTAATATCATCAGTCCCACCGTGCCCAAATTTCAAATTACCTCTGTGCGCGCTAACACTACCAGTTTTCATTCTCCAACAATTTCCGTTCCCCGGTGCTATTGCTGCAGTAGTAGTACCTACAATTGGCTGATCCTGTTGCTCAGTTTTATAAATCCAAGATTCTACAGTAAAATCTCCTGTACCAAAATTCCATTTGTCCGATGCAGCTTGTTTTATAAAATCTCCTCCTGCTCCAGTAGTGGTAACACCAGTGTCCACCGCCCCACCAAGTTTAAGAGAAGATAATCCAAACTTTGTTACATCATTATCAATTGCTGGAGCACCTTTTAAACCATTAGTTCCACCAGTACTATGGTCAATACCAGTAGTGAATGGCATTCGTGCATCATCTACATTAAGTATTAACAACGTATCTTCATCTGGTTTCCAAGGTTCTATTGGTGGTGTAAAATTTACTGTACTATCGTTTCCATTGGACTCTGTTCCCCCATACCTTGCAACTTTTGAAATACGAACATGATCTATATTACCTTTAAAAAAATTATTACTTGAATCATTACCAATTACAAGACCACCACCACTAGTTGTATAATCAGTATTATCAACTGCTATATTTCCAGAACCATCTATCGGAGTAACATATTGCACCTCCATTGTAAAGTCTGCGGCTCCACCACCACCTAAGTCAGCATCTGCAATTGTAATTATATCGTCAAGTCTATGTCCTCGACCGGGTGTTCTAACATATACATGCGTAACATCACCTGAACTGTTAACAACAATATCAAATGTTCCTACTGTTGGCAATATACCATCATTACTACCATTGCTGGGATCTCCAAGTGCTGTTCCATTACTTGTACCTGTTACATTAGTATATGTTCCTGCGGTTCTTAAAGCATCAGCTGCACTATATGTATCCATTTGGTAGTGACCGTATGCATCATCTTGTTTGGGGTGCTTTGCCATATTCCAGCTGGTATATGCATTAATACCATTTACCCACATTGTCATACCATTATTTTGATTTCTGGTAATAGCTACATGAGCCCATTCATTTTTCTTTATAAGACCATGCGTTTGCCCATTTTGGCCACGAACTAATTGATTAGTGCCTCCCGTTGCGGTAGATGCATGATAAGTCCCAACATTACTTTGCCACACAAGATGTCCTACATCTGGATCAGAAGCATCCATGTCCAATCTCATTTCCATACTATGACCTGCAAATCCAATAATACCTTTATTGTCAAACCTCTCTGGTCGTATCCACATTTCAATTGTAAAAGGATTAGTTCCAAAAGTCCAATCTGCATGGTCAAAACCATATTCTGCAAATTGAATATTTTGCGAAAGTGAATTATCAAAATACATTGACTTAGCACCTACTTTATAATTTACAGTATCAATCATTGTAGAAGGAGGATCATCATTTGTCAAAGAACCAGCATCCCACCAATGAACTGTATGTGCTTGAAAACTCTCATCTATAGCTGGTTCCGTAGTACCACTTGAATCTTGAAATGAATTTATATATGTATTACTACTTGTATCGACATAGTATGATTTATTAGACTCCACAGTACCATGTGTCGTTAGGGTTGGTTGCCATTTACCATACTGTAAACCCCATTGGTCGGGAGTAACACCCGGATTAAGACCTGTTAGTTTAGTAGCATCTAAAGAAAGTATTTTAGGATTGGTTATAGCATTATCAGGAATCTTTGTAGTAGTAACAGCATTGTCTTGAATATGTGTTGACAATATTGTATTGTTTGAAACAGTACCAACAGCATACTTTTCACCATGCTGTCTTACAATTATTTTTGTATCCATAGCAACACCCGGTACTTGGATATCACGACCACCATTAGAGGTGAGTAAACTAAATGCATCAAAGCTCTGAATTAAACCACCAACTGAAACTTCAAGAGTATGAAGATATGCTGGTGATTGGCTTAAAGTATAAATGTCCGTAATACCGTCGCACGTAAACGTGTCGATTATAGCATCACCTTGTGTCGGTTCGTAACCTAGATAGTAACTCATTTATTATTCCTTTGGATATTTATCTTTTACGGCTTTATTTATATCATAGAAAGCATCTACTTTTGTTAATGTACCATCATCCATAGCATGCCATAACATATCTAATTGATTTTCCACAGAAGGATATTCTACAACTCGTTTTCTTTGATATTCAGTAGCATCATAATCCGCTGTTAGTTTATCAAGTTCTATTTTAATTTTATCTTCATCAAGGGTGACTGTATTACCATCTTTATCAAATGCTGTAATGTCATCATCAATCGTTACAACATCAGTATGTGCAATTCTTATAGCCTGATCTCTCATTATGCTGCTACCTCCAAAACTGTAATAGTTGAAATACCTGTACCAGAACCATTTGATGCACCGGGTGATGCTGATCTATTAACATAAACAGTACAAGTCGAACCTGTAAATAAATGTGTTGCTGCGACTTGTACTTTATAAACTAATGTAGTACCAGAAGCAACAGCAGGAACATCAATCTCGTGAAACGGCACAGGATGTGTTGCATGTTGTGGATCACTTCTAGTAAGACCACCCATTGCACCCTGTTCATCATTTCCACTTGTAGTATCTGTTCCAACTGTCATTACAGTACCATCTCTTGTTAATCTCATATGCCAACCACCCCAACTATAGTTTGAAGTAGCACTACATGCGAGATGACCAAAAACAAATAATCTACTATTAACCGCTGTTGTCGTAATACTAATTTCCATATCAGTTACATCAACAAAGGTATCTGAAGAAGTGGAAAATGCATTTGCTTTTGTATAAGTTTTTACTTGTTTAACAACTAAATTTGATAATGGTACAGTCCCTGTAAGATTGGCAGCTGGTACATTAGTTAAAAGACCCGCATCCAATGCGGGTAATGCACCAACAAGATTACCAGAAGTTAAATTAGTTAAAGGACCACCATCCCCCGCATATGTAATACCTGAATTTATTGTCCCTGTAAGATTGGCTGCGTTAAGATTTGTTATAGCATTACCATTAATAGCAGCAGACGTTCCTGTAAGTTGGGCAGAGTCTAAAAGTGTTAGTCCACTACCATCACCAGTCAGTGCGGCTTGCACTCCTGTTAATAAGCTTCCATCAAGGGCAGGCAACTGGCCAGTAAGTCGATCACTATTTAATGTACCGACTCCGTTAACATTAGCTCCTGTTAAATTTGTTAATGCAGAACCATCACCTACAATAAGTGCTGCAACATTTGTTAATGCACTTCCATCAACCGCGGGTAATGTTGCTGGGAAACGCGCATCTGGAAGTGTGCCTTGACCAAGATTGCTTGCATTTAAATTAGTTAAAGGACCGCCATCACCAGCGTAAGTAATACCTGAATTTATTGTCCCTGTAAGATTGGCCGCGTTAAGATTTGTTATAGCATTACCATTAATAGCGGAAGATATTCCTGAAAGTTCTGAAGCAACTAAACCAGTAATTAAGGCACCACTGCCCTGCAAGGTAACAGTAGCTGGCATAGTTCCACTAAGATTAGCTGCGTTAAGATTTGTTAATGCTTGTGCATTACGTGCAGGTAGAATTGCAGGAAAAGCAGCATCGGGAATTGTTCCATTAATATTAGCTGCAGTAAGATTGGTAAATGCAGATGCATCACCGGCAGGTAGAGGTCCGGTCAATGCGGATGCGGTAATGTTTATTAAATTGCTTGCGTCTATTGCGGGTAGCTTTGCATTACTATCTAATTGCACCAACTGGTTAGCACCAGTTCCAACATCCTCCAGCATTGCAATATCTAATTTATCCAACGGCATTAGTTAATCTCCATAAGACTTAAAGCAACATCAATTGAATTATCCGAAGTTGAAGTTATTTTTAAAACATCAGTAGCTTCCATAATAATTTTTCCTGTCAATGCATTCAATGAAGCACCAGAAGGTACAGGTATCCCTTTACCTATATAAACATTATTTGCATTATTCCTCGGCGCTGCACTTGTGCTTTCCATTTCTATATCCATAGTAATAGTATTACCAAGAAGATTAGCTACTGAGATACCTAAAAGAACTGTTTTAGTTGTCGCAGTGAAAATGGTTTGAGCCGTACCTGCTGAGGTTGCAGCTCCTGACTTTGTAACTAATTTAAATACGTTTGCCATTTATTACTTCTCCTTTATTATCCCAGCGATCCAAATGCTAATGAATACGCAATAGCTTCATCAACGGTGGAGTTAGTTATATTTACTTCAGATGCATCAATCGCTACTTGCAAGTCTGCCATTGAAGGATTAGACATACTAGTTAATTCTTGACCAAGATAAATTATATAACAATTCTTACCTGTTGCTGGTGCTGTTATAAAATTAAAATTCGTCGTTCCAGTGGCTACAGTAAAATCAACACCCGGTTCTTGAATTTGACCATCCAATACAACTAATAAACTATTTTCATTAGACGAGAAATCCAAAGCCCAAGGACCTGTTTCAGAACCATCAAAGAGTGGAGTATTAACACCTGTACCGATGCTTTGCTTTGCAAATTCACCCCATTGTATTCCTCGACCAATATATGCCATTTAATTTTTCCTTTTAAATTATACCGTAGTATGAGTACCAATCAACCATCCGTTTGTACCGCCACTATAAACAAATTCTACATAAGCATCTTCCTCATCAAGATCCACATCTTGACTTGCCGTTCTCTGTATTTTTTCTCCATTACCTAACACACGACAAGCATTTGTATCAAAAGTTCCTGCCATATCTAAAAAAATAACTGTATCTCCATAATTAGGACTGACTGGTAATGTTGCTTGAACTACAGCACTAGTTGTATCAACCATATATGACTTTCCTACCTCTGCTGTAAAATGAGCACTTTTATTTTCCCAATCCTTCGCACCACCCGCTTTGGCCAGAGCAGCACCACCAACAGTTAATCCAGCAGCATCAACAACACTTAAACTATGACCTGTTGGTATTGTAATATTACCCTTTACATTAGTAAGTGCTATAGTATCAACAGTTAAAGTAGTAGACGCGGGTATTATAATAGTTGTAGTAGATTGACTTCTCAATTCATTAATATATAATCTTGAATTGAGTCCATCTAAATCTATCTGAGGCATTCGTTTATCTCCAATGTTTCTTTCTTATATTTATACAGTTTAATTAACTAATTTTTCTTCTATAGATAATAAATTTTGGACTATTTGTACCACTATTATATTGTTCAGGTTCTCTAAAAGCATTAGAGCCATCACCAATTCGTATTCCTGTCATTGGTTCTATATTGTTGCACCAACAATGGTGATGCGAAGTATAAACTTCTCCCATATTAACATTATGTTGACCACTAGTACCAAACATTGATTTATTATATGTTCTCGCAGGATCAATAAATGTAAACTCACCAAAATGAGCATCTCCTGCCTCAGCACCTGTAAATGTATTAGTATGTGATAAATTTATATAAGATGTAATTTCACGAATAGCTGTATGGGTTGTATTATATGCAAAATGAGTTGTTCCTAAATAACCAGACGTAAGTGCGGTAGGAGTTGCTCCTGTCATAATATTCATTTTAAGTTCCAAGTCACTGCCTTGTCGAATATCTCTCCATGTAAGCATATAATCATATCCTAGGTCAACATTATTCTGAAGCATATTAATATAACTTCCTGAAGATGAAGTGACTGTATGCGTTTCAACCCATTCCCATTGATTTTTAGCAGTTACTGCTGTAGTCCATTCTGGTACATTATTAGCACCCATAGTCAAGACTTGTCCCTGAGTACCCTTTGGTAACTTATTTAATGTGTTTGCATCACTAGCATAAAGTACATCTCCCTTAACCAACGTAATATCTAATTTTGTACCGTTAACCGAATTGTCAGCCAGCTTTGCAGTAGTAACAGCACTATCCTTTAGTTCAGTAGCAGTAATCGCATCTGCTGCGATATCACCTTCAACAATAGAATCTGTACCTAGATTAATCCAATTTACAGTAGCACCTGTTATTGTGCCATCTCCATCTATTACAACTGCCATCTCTTATCTCCTCGTTAAATAACAGTTTTATATGTTATGTCGTAAGCAATGAAATCATCCATAGTTGTTATATTATTAATTTCAATTTCTTTTGTATTATTTTCTGCTCTCAAATTAGCACGATAAGTTTTAATATTATC
>Ga0209657_1001106_pt1 | contig 16766 bp, 14 predicted proteins | sample SaaInlV_100m_DNA_FD_184650 | JGI IMG/M metagenome (GOLD analysis project Ga0209657, IMG submission 184650) | Marine microbial communities from expanding oxygen minimum zones in the Saanich Inlet - SI037_S3LV_100m_DNA (SPAdes) (version 2) | ecosystem: Environmental > Aquatic > Marine > Intertidal... | reverse complement strand
TAGCTGCTGGAATAAAAAAAATCACTGGAAAATTTAATAAAGGAGATCACATAAAAATTCTTGATAGAAAAAATATAGAATGTGCTAGGGGTTTAAGCTCGTTTACATCAGAAGAAATAACTAAAATTATGGGATATCATTCAAATCAAATAGAAAAATTACTTGGTTATGTTACAAAATCAGAAGTAATTCACAAAGATGATATGGTGGAAATTTAGATGAACAAATATATGAATTTAATCGGTATTAAATCCAGGAAAGCATCTGGAAATAAAATTACCACCAAAACAAAAAATAAAGTTTTAAAAGATTATGCTAAATTACTTGATAAAGAAAAAAATTTTATTCTTAAAGAAAACACTAAAGATATTAAATTTGCAAAAAATAGAGGGTTAAAAAAAAATTTAATAAGCAGACTCTTAATCAATGAACAAAAATTAAATGATATTAAAAAATCAATTCATAAAATTGAAAAATTAAGAGATCCAATAAATGTTATTTTAAATAAATGGAAAAGACCAAATGGACTAAATATCAGTAGAGTAACTATTCCCATAGGTGTTATTGGTGTTATTTATGAAAGTAGACCAAATGTTACCTCTGATGTTGCAAGTTTATGCTTTAAATCTGGAAATTCAGTAATTCTTAAAGGTGGTTCTGAAGCAATAAACACAAATCGAATTTTGGCAAAACTGTTCAGAAGAGCATTAAAAATAAATAAAGTTGATGAAAATTATATCCAGTTTATTGACTCAAGAGAAAGAAAAGTTGTGGACATTATGCTATCAAAAATGAAAAGTTATATAGATATAATAATCCCACGTGGTGGAAAGAGCCTAGTAAAAAGAGTTCAAGATTTTTCAAATATTCCTATCATTGGACACCTTGAAGGTTTGTGTCACACGTTTATTGATAAAGATGCTAATTTAAATATGGCAATTAACATTATTTATAATGCAAAATTAAGAAACACTGGCATCTGTGGGGCGACAGAAACTATTCTTATTCATGACAAAATAGTAAAAAAATTTTGTAATCCTGTTTTAAAGAAACTAGAAGATAAAAATTGTAAAATATATGGAGATAAAGTTTTAAAGAAATATTACAAAGGTAATTTATTTCCAGCAAAAGAAAAAGATTGGTCTACAGAATATTTAGATTCTGTTGTTTCTGTTAAAGTCGTCAAAAATTCTGAAGAAGCTATCAATCATATAAATAAATATGGAACCATGCATACAGACTCGATTATTACTCAAAATAAAAAAACAGCCATACAATTTCTAAAGAATGTAAAAAGCTCAATTGCAATGCACAACACTTCGACTCAATTTGCTGACGGTGGTGAATTTGGTTTTGGTGGAGAGGTAGGTATTTCTACAAACACACTTCCTCCAAGAGGTCCTGTTGGTTTAGAACAATTAGTTTCATATAAATATGAAATCTCGAGCAAAGGAAAAATAAGAGATTAAATTGATTAATAAAAAAATTAAAATTGGAGTTTTGGGTGGCTCTTTCGATCCAGCTCACAAAGGTCATTTGGCAATATCTAAAGAAGCTAAGAAAAGATTTAATCTTAAAAAAATCATCTGGGCAATTACAAAAAAAAATCCACTAAAAATAGAGAGCAAAATATCGCTTCTAAAAAGAACTCAAAATTGTAAAAAAATTATTGGATTAAATTCTTTTATAAAAGTAAAATTTTATGAAAATATAATTAAATCAAACAAAACTATTGATTTAATTAATCACCTTAAAAAAAATAAAGATATAGAAATTTATTTTTTGATGGGAGCTGACAACTTAATAAATTTTCATAAATGGCAAAAATCAGAATCAATATCGCAAAAATGTAATATTGTTGTATTTGACCGGCATGGATACAAAAAAAATTCTTTAAAATCAAAGACATTTAAGAAACTAAATAATAAAACTCTCACATTTGTTGAATTTAAAAAAGTCAACATTTCATCTTCTCAATTAAGAAAAATTTGATAGTCTAAATTTAATTAATGGATAAAATTTCTGATCTCAAATCTATTGTAGTCAACACACTAGATTTTAACAAAGCACAAGACATTGTAACTATTGACCTAAAAGATAAAAGTTCAATGGCTGACTACATGATCATCGCGAGTGGAACATCGTCTCGTCACATTCAATCTTTGTCAGAACAAGTTTTAGAAAAATTAAAGAACAATGGTATTAAAAATTCTAAGATAGAAGGAAAAGAAAGTAGTGAATGGAAATTGGTTGATGGAATTGATTTAATAATACATATCTTTCATCCTGAAAAAAGAAAATTTTATGAACTTGAAAAAATTTGGTCTGAATTAATTCCAAAAGAAAAAGTTATAATATGAAAAAAATTAAAATTTATTTAACAATTTTTTTTACTACATTTTTTTCTGCCAATACAATTAATTCAGCAGAAATTGATATTTATAAAAAAATTGATCTTTTTGGGGAGGTTCTTGAAAAAATAAATAAAGAATATGTTGAAGAAACTGATCAATCTAAAGGTATGGATGCAGCAATAAATGGTCTTCTTCAATCACTTGACCCTTATTCATCATATATGTCTCCAGAAATTTTCAAAGAAATGCAAACTGAAACTAGTGGAGAGTTTGGTGGTCTTGGAATTGAAGTCAGTATGGAAGCAGGAGTTGTTAAAGTAATTACTCCAATTGATGACACTCCAGCATCAAAAGCTGGCATTAAAGCAGGAGACTACATTGTAAAAATTAATAACATTCAAGTTCAAGGTAAATCTTTAAGTGAAGCAGTTGATTTAATGAGAGGACCTGTTGATTCTGGTATTGAACTAACAGTAAGAAGAAGAGGAGTTAAAAAAGCTTTAACATTCAATATAATTAGAAAAATAATTGAAGTACAATCTGTAAAATCTGATTTACTAGAAAATAATATTGGATACATTCGATTAACTTCTTTTAATGATAACAGTAGCGAACAAATAAAAAAAAAAATAAAAAAATTAAATAGAAATAAAAATTTAAATGCATATATTTTAGATCTAAGAAATAATCCTGGTGGACTTTTATCCCAGGCAATTAAAATCTCTGATTTTTTTCTAGAAAATGGTGAAATAGTATCAACGAAGAGTAGGAAAAAATCTGAAAATAGAAAATGGTTTGCAAAAAAAGGAGATATCACTGAAGGTAAAACTCTATTGGTATTAATCAACTATGGTTCTGCATCTGCTTCTGAGATTGTTGCTGGTGCGCTAAAAGATCATAAAAGAGCTATTATACTTGGAGAAAGCAGTTATGGAAAAGGATCTGTACAGTCAATAATTCCTTTAAAAAATAAAGGTGCGATACGTTTAACGATTGCAAAATACTACCTACCCTCTGGAAAATCTATCTCTGAGGTTGGTGTTAAACCTGATATTGAAGTTAATGAAGACAGTGATAATTTTAGAATAAAAACTGATACAGACAATCAATTAAATTACGCAATTAAATTACTTAACGGATAAGATGAAAAAAAGCTTAAGCGAACTACCGCTAAGAATTGGGGTGGGAATAATTGTGCTGAATAATGAAAATAAAGTTTTTGTTGCAAAAAGAATAGATAATGCAAAAAATTTTTGGCAAATGCCCCAAGGTGGTGTTGATGAAGGTGAGGACTTCTTAAAAGCAGCCTATAGAGAACTTGAAGAAGAAACTAGCATCAAAAGCGTAGAATTAATTAAAGAGTTAGATGGCACAATAACATATGATCTTCCTGATCGTTTATTAGGAATAATTTGGAAAGGTAAATACAGAGGTCAAAAACAAAAATGGTTCTTAATGAAATTTACAGGCACAGAACAAGAGATAAATATTAAAACTAAAAATCCCGAATTTTTAAAATGGAAATGGATTGAACTTGATCAAATTACAGAATTTGTAGTGGACTTTAAACTACACGTTTACAAAGAACTTCAAGAAAAAGTTAAAAAGGTTATTAATTAAGAGATCTTAATACTTCAATTTTTTGATCAACCAAGTACTTGGATTGGTCATTTATTTCAGGATTACTTGCTTCTTCTTCAGCTAGTTTAAGTAAATCCTGTTGTTTAGATTTATCCAAATCTGTAAGATTAAATATTGAGCTTGTCAGGATCGATAGATTGTTATTTTTAAATTCAACAATTCCATCCTCAACATAATAATTTTCATCACCAGATTTTGACAAAATCTTTATAATACCTGGTTTTAAAAATGAGATAATAGAAATGTGATCTTTAAGTATTCCCATCTCTCCTTCAAAAGCTGGTACAACAACTTCAGAAACATCTTCTTTAACTAAAAAAGATTTTTCTGGATTTACTATTTCAACTTTAAACTCTTCACTCATTAAGCGGCAGCTTCCTTAGCCATTTTTTCAGCTTTTTCTATTGCTTCTTCTATAGTTCCAACCATATAAAAAGCTGCTTCTGGAAGGTGATCATAGTCACCTTTACAAATTGCAGCAAAACCTTTTATTGTTGAGTCTAGATCAACTAGTTTTCCTGGAGATCCAGTAAATACTTCCGCAACAAAGAACGGTTGAGATAAAAATCTCTGAATTTTTCTTGCTCTAGCTACAACTAACTTATCTTCCTCAGACAATTCATCCATACCCAAAATAGCTATAATATCTTGCAGCGACTTATAAGTTTGTAAGATTTTTTGAACTTCTCTAGCAACTCTATAGTGTTCATCACCAACAATTCTAGGGTCCAAAATTCTTGAAGTAGAATCAAGTGGGTCAACTGCAGGATAAATACCTATTTCTGCAATTTGTCTTGAAAGAACGGTAGTAGCATCCAAGTGAGCAAATGATGTTGCTGGCGCAGGGTCAGTTAAGTCATCGGCAGGTACATAAATAGCCTGTACCGATGTAATTGATCCTTTGTTAGTAGTGGTAATTCTTTCTTGAAGGTTACCCATATCAGTTGCAAGTGTAGGCTGATAACCAACGGCTGATGGTATTCTTCCCAATAGTGCTGATACCTCTGAACCTGCTTGTGTAAATCTGAAAATATTATCTACAAAAAAAAGAACGTCTTGACCTTCTTGATCTCTAAAATATTCAGCTACAGTTAATCCTGTAAGAGCAACTCTAGCTCTAGCTCCTGGAGGCTCGTTCATTTGTCCATAAACTAGTGCAGCTTTAGATCCAGCTCCATCTTTTTTAATAACTCCAGAGTCTATCATCTCATGGTATAAATCATTTCCTTCTCTAGTTCTTTCTCCAACTCCTGCAAACACTGAGAATCCACCGTGTGCTTTTGCAACGTTGTTAATTAATTCCATAATTAAAACTGTCTTTCCAACTCCAGCTCCACCAAACAGTCCAATTTTTCCACCTTTTGCATATGGTGCTAATAAATCTACTACTTTAATTCCTGTAACTAATATTTCTGTTTCTGTTGACTGCTCACTAAATTCAGGTGCCGCTCTGTGGATCGGCCACTTTTCTTTTGTTTTAACTTCGCCTTTTTCATCGATAGGTTCACCAATAACGTTTATAATTCTTCCTAAGGTTTCTGGTCCAACTGGAACTTGGATAGGTGCTTTAGTATTTATGACCTCATCACCTCTCTTTAATCCTTCAGTAGCGTCCATTGCAATTGTTCTAACAGTAGATTCTCCTAAATGTTGAGCAACTTCTAAAACTAGTCTATTATCTCCATTTTTACACTCTAATGCCGATAAAATTTCTGGAAGATCTCCATCAAATTTTACGTCTACTACTGCTCCAATGATCTGTGTGATTTTTCCTTTGCTCATAATTATAAACTCTCTGCTCCTGATATGATTTCTATTAGTTCTTTAGTAATTGCTGCCTGACGACTTCTATTATACTCAATAGTAAGCTTGTCAACCATTTCACCTGCGTTTCGGGTTGCATTATCCATTGCACTCATTCTTGAGCCCTGTTCACTAGCTGAATTCTCTAACATCGCCTTAAATATTTGTGTTGAAATATTTTTCGGCAATAAATTGCTTAATATCTCATCTTCATCTGGTTCAAACTCATAACTATCCTCAGATTTATCCTCCTCTGAATTTTCAACATTTAAAGGAATTATTTGTTGTGCTTGAGGAATTTGCGTAATTACATTTTTAAATTGGTTATAAAAAATAGTACAAACGTCAAACTCTTCAGCGCCAAATTTTTCAATAACCATTTTGCCAACTTTTTCAGCATCAAAATAATTAGCGTGTTTAGATTCTTTAAATGAAATATTTGCAATTATCTTATCACCATAAGCTCTTTTAAGTTGGTCGTTACCTTTAGAACCTACAATAATGATCTTTAAATCTTTTCCATCTTCTGCAAGTTTTGCAAAGTAGCTTTTGGCTTTTTTAATTATATTTGAATTAAAACCACCACATAAACCTCTGTCAGAAGTCATCACAACACAAAGATGGACTTTATCATTACCTGATCCAGATAATAATTTTGGAGCATTTTCTTTGTCAGAAATTCCACTAGAAAGATTTAGAATTATATTATTCATTTTTTCTGAATAAGGTCTTCCCTTCTCAGCACTTTCTTGGGCTCTTCTAAGTTTTGCTGCTGCTACCATCTTCATAGCTTTTGTAATTTTCTGTGTAGACTTTACACTAGCTATTCTTTTTTTAAGGTCGTCTAAACTTGCCATAATAAATTAAGATTTAAAGTTTTCCTTTAATTGAGTAATTACTTCGATTAGTAATTTTTCTTTATCATCTTCAAGTTTACCTGAGCTTTGAATTGAATCAATTATTTCAGGTTTATCAGACTTACATTTTTCAATGATTTTGTTTTCAAACTCAGCAATATCTTTTAATTCAATATCATCCAAATATCCCTTTACTCCGCAGAAAACTGAAATTACTTGTTCAGCTACTGTCATTGGTGAATATTGTTTTTGCTTAAGAAGTTCAGTTAATTTTGATCCTCTATTTAAAAGTTGCTGTGTTGATGCATCTAAATCAGAACCAAATTGCGCAAAAGCAGCCATCTCTCTGTATTGGGCTAATTCTAATTTCATTGATCCAGAAACTTTTTTCATTGCTTTTGTTTGTGCTGAAGAACCAACTCTAGAAACAGATAGTCCAACGTTAATTGCTGGTCTGATCCCTTGGTTAAAAAGTTCAGTTTCTAAGAAAATTTGACCATCGGTAATTGAAATCACGTTAGTTGGAATAAACGCTGATACGTCACCACCTTGTGTTTCAATAATTGGAAGTGCTGTTAAAGAACCTCCGCCATGCTCATCACTCAACTTAGCTGCTCTTTCTAACAATCTACTATGTAGATAGAATACATCGCCAGGGTAAGCTTCACGTCCTGGAGGTCTTCTTAACAATAGAGACATTTGTCTATAAGCTACAGCCTGCTTAGATAAATCATCATAAATAATTAATCCGTGCATTCCGTTATCTCTAAAATATTCACCCATTGTACACCCTGTATAAGGCGCTAAAAACTGAAGTGGCGCAGAGTCAGATGCTGTTGCTGCAACGATTGTTGTGTACTCCATTGCTCCAGCTTCTTCTAGTGTTTTTTGAATTTGTCTTACAGTTGATCTTTTTTGACCAATCGCAACATAAATACAATAAAGTTTTTGTTTCTCATCACCAGACTCATTAATTTTCTTTTGGTTAATAATTGCATCGATTGCAACTGCAGTTTTACCTGTTTGTCTGTCACCAATAATTAATTCACGCTGACCTCTTCCAACTGGAACCAAACTATCAATAGATTTTAAACCTGTTTGCATAGGCTCGCTAACTGATTGTCTTGGAATAATTCCTGGAGCTTTAACTTCAACTCTACTTTTCTGAACACTTTTATCTAAAGGTCCTTTACCATCAATTGGATTTCCTAATCCATCAACAACTCTACCTAACAATTCTTTTCCAACTGGAGTATCAACAATGTTTCCAGTTCTTTTTACAGTATCACCTTCTTTAATATTTCTATCATCTCCAAAAATTACAACCCCAACGTTTTCACTTTCTAAGTTTAAGGCCATACCTTTAGATCCATCTGCAAACTCAACCATCTCTCCAGCTTGAACATTATCAAGACCATAAATTCTAGCGATACCATCTCCTACTGATAATACTTGCCCAACTTCGGTTACTTCTGCTTTATCACCAAAATTTTTAATTTGTTCTTTTAGTATCTTTGTTACTTCTGAAGGATTTATTTCCATTTATGCCTCTATCATTCTGTTTTCGATTTGTTGTAATTTATTTTTAATTGAGGTGTCCACCATAGTACTTCCAACTTGTACTACTAAGCCTCCTATTAAACTTTGATCATGTTTGTAGTTTAATTTTATTTTTGAGCTAAAGTTTTTTGTAAGCTCATCTGTGATTTTAGAAATTTCGTCACCCGATAATTCTTTTGCAGATTTTAATTCTGCTTTTAATTCTCCTCTTTTTTTTGAACAAGTTTCAATGAAACTCTTTAAAATTTGTTCTACATAAAAAAAACGTCTTTTAGTGATTAAAAAACTTAAAAAATTTTTTAATAAATTTTCAAATTTGTTATCATTAGAAATATTATCTAAAACTTTTAAAAGATCTTCTTGGTTGTTTGTAGGGTCCTTAATTAAATTTGAAAAATCTTTACTTGATGAAATCAAACTTATGATAGATAAAGATTGATCTTCTACTTGAGAAAGAACATTGTTTTCGCTTGCAAGTTCATACAAAGCTAAAGAATATCTGTCAGCTGAAGTTATTGAAAATCCCTTATTTTTACTCAACTTGTTACCTCTGTTATGTTGAAGATTATTTTAAAATCAGGCTTTAATTAGCATATGACTATAATGTCTTCAAGTAGCACATTTGTTAAAAAGTCCTTTTTTTAAAGGTTAATTGAAGTTTATTGGATCAACATCAACTGAAAGTTTTATTCCTGATGAAAATTTGTAATTTGGGATAATTTCTGCAATTGAATTCTGCAATTTGAGAGATTTTGATCCTCTAATTAACATTCTTATTCTAAATTTCTTTTTTAATCTAAAAATTGGTGCACTAACTGGTCCCAATACTCTTCCCTCAATTTTTTTTTCAATAAAGTTTTTAAAATAAAAAGCTTCCTTTTCTAATTTTGCTTCATTGTCACCTGTTAAGATTAACGAAATAAATCTTTGAAATGGTGGAAGCTTATTTTGTCTTCTAATATCTAATTCTCTATCAAGAAAAATGTCGGGATTACTATTTGTTAAATCTGAAATCATTTTAGTATTAGTATTATAAGTTTGAAAATACACAGTTGCAGGTTTTCCTGTTCTTCCAGCTCGTCCGGAGAGTTGATGGTATAACTGTAAATTTTTTTCAGCTCCTCTTAAATCATGCCCTTGTAAGGAAAGATCAATATCAACTACCACAATACAATTAAGGCTTGGAAAATGAAAACCTTTTGAAATTAACTGAGTTCCAACTAAAATTTGAACTTCATTATTGATTATTTTTTCTAATTTATCACTAGAGCTTTTTTTATTCATTGTATCACTTGAAAAAATTTCAATTTTTTTTGATGGAAAGTTTTTTTTAACTTCCTCAGATATTCGTTCAACACCAGGACCACTAAAAATAAATTCGCAATCCCCATCTTTTACGCAAGTTCTTTTTAAAGAAGACTTAAAACCACAATAATGGCACAATAAATTATTCTTTTTTTTATGATAAACTAAATTAATTGAACAATTAGGACATGAATAACTATTGAAGCATTTGTTGCAAAGTACATGTGGAGAAAACCCTCGTCTATTTAAAAAAAATAATACCTGATCGTTTTTATCAAGATGAAAATTTACTTTCTCAATTATTTTTTTTGAAAGCCAAGATTGTTTTTCTAATTTTGTTTCATTAAGATTAATTATTTCATAATTTGGTAATGATGCATTTTGGTAACGTTTTTCTAATTTAGAAATACTATATTTACCTTTTTTAATATTTTCATAAGTTTCAATTGATGGAACGGCTGTAATTAAATTGATAGGGATATTTTCAAATGATGCTCTTGAAATAGCCATGTCTCTTGCATTATAAGTAACACCCTCATCCTGTTTGTAAGATTGATCGTGCTCTTCATCAACAATAATTAAACCTAGCTTTTTAAATGGTAAAAATAATGATGATCTAGCACCAATGACAACTTTAATTTCTCCACTTGCAATTCCGCTCCAAATAATTTCTTTCTTTTTTTTTGTAATACCAGAGTGCCAAACTGCTGGAGTAAAACCAAAAAATTCTATAAATTTTTTTTCAAATTGACCTGTTAAGCCAATCTCAGGTAATAAAATTAAGCCCTGAAAACCTTTGTTTATAATGTCTTTAAGGGCCTCAAAATACACCATAGTTTTTCCTGAACCTGTTGTTCCTTGAAGAACATGAACTCTAAATTTTTGATTAGAAACATTCATTTTTTTATGAGATTTTTTCTGTTCTTCAGAAAGTTTTATTGAATTTTTTTTGATATTTGTGTCAAAAATTTTGTAAGCATCTTTGTGAATTTTTTCTACAGCATTACTACTTAATAAAACCAGTTTTAAAGCCATTCCTTTAGGAATTATATTGTATTCTGAAAACCAGTTAAGAAATTTAATAGTTGTTTTTTTTAATGGAGTAACGTCTAATTTTTTTAAAACACTCTTTATCTTAAAATTTCTATTATTTTTTTTTTCAAATTCATCCCAAACTACTCCTGTGATTTTAGATTTACCAAAAGGTACAACTACATAATCTCCTACTTTTAAATTAATATGACTCTCATAAGTAAAAGGATGGTTAAAGATATTTGGTAAAAGAATCGGTACTTTCATATCTTAATAATATGAAAATTTATTAAGAGTGTATTGCTCTTTTATCTACTGATAATGCTGCTTCTTTAACTGCTTCTGAAAATGTTGGGTGGGCATGGCAAGTTCTTGCAATATCCTCAGAGCTTGCGCCAAATTCCATTGCAACACCAATCTCTGCAATAAGCTCTCCTGCGTGTGGACCTATTATATGAGCACCTAATACTTTATCTGTAGTTTCATCTGCTAAAATTTTTACAAATCCCTCTGCATCATCTATTGCTTTTGCTCTAGAGTTTGCCATGAATGAAAACTTACCAATTTTATACTTTATATTTAATTCTTTTAATTGTTCTTCTGTCTTACCAATTGATGCAACTTCGGGTGTTGTATAAACAACGCCAGGAATTGTATCATAATTAACATGGCCTGATTGACCTGCAATATTTTCTGCTACTGCAATTCCTTCATCTTCTGCTTTATGGGCAAGCATTGGTCCGCTTATAACGTCGCCTATTGCATAAATGTTATCAATATTAGTTTTAAATGTATTGTTAGTTTTAACTCTTTTTCTTTCATCTAATTCAACCTCAACGGCTTCTAAATTTAAACCATTCGTGTTTGCTTTTCGTCCAACTGATATAAGAACAACATCACAATCAAAATTATTTTTATTTCCATCTTTATCAACTGTTGAAACAACTGCTCCTGTATTATTATTTTGAATAGCTTCAACTTTATTTTGCATGTTAAATTTGATACCTTGTTTTTTTAAAATTTTCATAAATTCTGAAGAAATTTCTTTATCCATACCAGGAGTAATGTGATCTAAAAATTCTACCACTTGAACTTCAGCTCCTAATCTTGACCAAACAGAACCCATCTCTAATCCGATGTACCCACCACCGACAACAATCATTTTTTTTGGAACTTTATCTAATTTTAATGCACCTGTTGATGATACAATAACTTTTTCATCAATTTCTATTCCAGGTAAGGATACTGGCACAGAACCAGTTGCTATCACTGTTTTTTCAGCTTCAATGGTAGTCTTTTTATTTTGATCGTCTTTAATTATGATTTCATTTTGAGATTTGAAGCTTCCAGTTCCTTTATAATAAGTTACCTTATTTTTTTTCAGTAAAAACTCGACACCTTTAGTAAGTATAGTCACAGCTTTATCTTTATTTTTCATCATTTTTTCAAGATTTAGCTTAACTTCTCCAACTTCAATCCCTTTGTTAGATAGATTTTGCACTTTATGGAACTCTTCCGATAAATTTAATAAGCTTTTTGAGGGAATACACCCGACATTTAAACAAGTCCCTCCAAGTGATCCTCTTGACTCAATACATGCTGTTTTCAGCCCAAGTTGAGCAAGCCTGATTGCACAGACATAGCCACCAGGGCCACCTCCAATTACTACTGCTTGAAATTTTTCTGACATTTAAATATCCAAAAACAACCTTCTAGGGTCTTCTAAATTTTCTTTAACCATTTTTAGAAATGAAACTGACTCTTTGCCATCAATTATTCTATGATCATATGACAAAGCTAGATACATTATTGGTCTAATTTTAATTTCTCCATCAACAACAACTGGTCTTTCAACAATGTTATGCATTCCAAGCACACCAGATTGAGGAAGGTTTAGAATTGGAGTTGATAACATCGATCCATAAACTCCACCGTTACTTATAGTAAATGTTCCACCTTGAAGATCTTCAATTGTTAATTTTCCATCTCTTGCTTTTTCAGAAATATCTTTAATATTTTTTTCAATATCAGCAAACGACAATTCATCTACATTTCTTAATACAGGTACAACTAAACCCTTCTCTGTCCCAACTGCAAAACTTAAGTTGTAATAATTTTTGTAAATTATTTCTTCCCCGTCTATTTCAGCATTTACTGCAGGGAAATTTTTTAACGCAACAACACATGCTTTAGCAAAGAAAGACATAAATCCTAATTTTATTCCATAACGATTTTGAAAATCTTGTTGATTTTCTTTTCTCATTTCCATGATATTAGTCATATCAACTTCATTAAAAGTTGTTAATATAGCAGCATTTTCCTGAGCTTGTTTTAATCTTTTAGCTATCGTTTGTCTTAGTCTGGTCATTTTAATTCTTTCTTCTTGACCATACTTAACTTTTCTTTCAGAAGGTTGTGGATTAGCTCCCATTAAACTAATGAGATCACCTTTTAAAACTCTTCCATCTTTTCCGGAACCTTTGACTGAATTAATATCTATTTTGTTTTCTACAACGATTTTTCTAACTGCTGGTGAAAGTGTTTGACTTTCTATATTAATTTTAGGTTCTGATTTTTCTAATTTAGTCTTTGGAGCTTCTTTTTTTATGACCTCATCAGTTAAAACTAATGGTTCCTCCTGATCATTTTCTTCCATTTTTTCCTCAAAAATTTTTGGCTCTTTTTTAGATGGATCTAATTTAATTATGTTGTCTTCTTTTTGAGTAGGTTCTATTTTTTTAATTTCTTCTTTTTTAGCTGACTCTGCTGATCCACTCTCTGATACTGAACCTAACAAAGCTCCAACTTCTACTACCGAACCATCTTTTGAATTAATTTCTGTTAAAACACCAGTTACTGGAGATGGTACTTCTAAATTAACTTTATCTGTTTCAAGTTCTACAATTGGCTCATCTGCTTCAACAGCATCACCAGCATTTTTTAACCATTTTGCAACAGTTGCTTCAGTAATACTTTCGCCAAGAACAGGAACTACAATTTTTTCACTCATCTTAAATTATTCAAAAACCTTACTAATTATTTCTTGTTGTTGAGAAAGGTGCCTTTTTGCATATCCTGTTGCAGGAGATGCGTCTGGGCTTCTTCCTATATAAGAAATTTTGCTATTATTAACCTTAATAGTATCCAATGTCCATTGGATATAATCTCTAACAGAAAACCATGCACCCATATTTTTTGGTTCTTCCTGACACCAAAAAAATTCAGCATTTTTTGCATATGGTTTAAGTTCTTTAACAAGAGTTTTTGCAGGAAATGGATAAAGTTGTTCTATTCTGAATAAAATCACATCATCTTTTTTTAATTTCTCTCTTGCATCTAATAAGTCAAAATAAACTTTACCTGAGCACATTATTACTTTTTTAATCTTTGAGCTTTCCTTCAATTTAATAAATCCTTTAGTCTGTGGATCAACTGCGTGATCCCAAAGTATTCTATGAAAAGAATTTGATTGACTAAAATCTTCTAGATTAGAAACACAATATTTATTTCTAAGTAAAGATTTTGGTGTCATCATTATTAATGGTTTTCTAAAGTCTCTACGCATTTGTCTTCTAAGAGCATGAAAATAGTTTGCGGGTGTTGTGCAATTCATTACTTGCATATTATCATTTGAACACATCTGTAAAAATCTTTCCAATCTAGCTGAAGAATGTTCTGGTCCTTGTCCTTCATAACCATGAGGCAATAACATTACTATTCCAGAAGCTCTTCTCCATTTTCTTTCTCCTGATGCGATAAATTGGTCAATTACAACTTGAGCACCATTAGCAAAATCTCCAAATTGTGCTTCCCAAAGTGTAAGGGTATTTGGTTCTACTAAACTATAGCCATACTCAAATCCTAAAACAGCTAGTTCAGATAAAAAGCTATCCACTACCTCAAATTGTTTTTGGTTTTTTGAAATATTATTTAGAGGCACATAACGAATATTATTTTTTTGATTTCTTAATACAGAATGTCTTTGACTGAATGTTCCTCTTCCAGAATCTTGACCAACAAGTCTAACTGGATAACCTTCTTCTAATAACGATCCAAATGCTAATGCTTCTGCTGTTGACCAATCTATGTTAGATCCGCTTTTAACAGCTTCTTTTCTATTATTTAATATTTTAACAATTGTCTTATGTAAATTTAGTTCTTCTGATGAGGAATTTATTTTTTCTGAAATTGCTAAAAGTTTTTTAGTGTCTGCACCTGTTACTCCTCTTTTATCTTTTCCTTTTTCGGGTTTGTATGCTGACCATGTGCCTTCGAACCATTCAATTTTTGGTTTATAATCTTTTGCATTTTTAAATTGATCATCTAGCAGTTCTTTAAATTTTTTAATTGAATTTTCTAAAAATTCATTAGAAATTGTTTTTTCATCTATTAAATTTTTTCCATAGACTTTTACTGGTGATGGGTGTGTTCTAATTTTTTCATACATCAATGGCTGAGTAAATGATGGTTCATCTCCTTCGTTATGACCAAATCTTCTGTAACAAATTAAATCTACAACCACATCTCTATTGAACTTTAATCTAAACTCAGTTGCTATTCTAGCCGCATAAACAACTGCTTCTGGGTCATCGCCATTTGCATGTATAATTGGTGCATCAACCATCTTAGCAACATCAGATGGGTAAGGAGATGAACGAGCAAATCTTGGACTAGTCGTAAATCCAATCTGATTATTAATAATAATATGAATTGTACCACCAGTATTATGACCCGGTAATCCAGACATAGCAAAGCATTCTGAAACTACTCCTTGTCCTGCAAAAGCAGCATCTCCATGAATTAGTATTGGTATTACTTTATTTCTTTCTTTGTCTTTATGAAAAAATTGTTTTGCTCTAGTTTGTCCTAGAACTACAGGGTTAACCGCTTCTAAGTGTGATGGATTATCTGTCAAACTAACATGTACAGAATTACCATCGAATTCTCTATTTGAAGATGCTCCCAAATGATATTTCACATCTCCTGCACCATCTTCTTTTGATACGTTAAATTCTCCTGCAAATTCATTAAATATTCTTTTATAAGATTTCTGTAATACGTTAGCTAAAACATTTAACCTACCTCTGTGAGACATTCCAATCTTAACTTCTTTAACTTGAGACTGACCACTAATCTTTATTATTTGTTCTAGAGCTGGTATTAAACTCTCACCACCATCTAATCCAAATCTCTTTGTTCCAACATATTTTGTGTGAAGAAATTTTTCAAAACCTTCAGCTTGAATCAGTTTATTTAAAATTGCTTCTTTACCATTTTTAGTAAAATTCATGTTATCTTGAGATTTTTCTATTCTATCTCTAAACCATTTTCTTTCTGTTGGATTTGAGATATGCATATATTCATAACCAATAGTGCCACAATAAGTTTTTTTTAAAAATGTTAATATCTCTTTGATGTTTGAATTTTCTCTATTAATGACACCACCTAAATGAATATTTTTTTTATAATCAGTTTTTTTAAAACCAAAAGATTCTGGATGAAGCTCTTCTAAATAATCTGACTTTAGTAATTCAAGTGGGTCTAGCTTAGCTATAAGATGTCCTCTTTGTCTATATGATCTAATCATTGAGACTGCTTTTATTGAGTCTTCGTTTGATCTAGATGAGTTAATTTGATTTGTAATAATTTGAGTGTTACCATTAGAAGTGCTTGCTTCCTCTTGATCTATTTTTTTTTGAAGTTCGTCTATGTCAATTTTATTTTTTTTTGGTCCCCAAGATGGGCCATTAATTTCTTTTGCAATAATATCTAATTCATCACCAATTCCCGTAAAATAATCTTTCCAACTTTCTGGTAAATCTGCATCTTTATTAACAAACTTAAGATACATCCGCTCAATAAACGCACTATTAGATTTACTTAGAAAAGAAGTTTTTTCAAATTCAAGATTTTTTGATGATGACATCTATCTATTTAATATAATCCTCTAATATTATTTTTCAATTAGACAGTTTGTTAAACAATGTTTTTCCAATTATTGATGGAGATTTAGCAACAATAATTCCAGATTCTTCCATTTTTGCAATTTTATCCTCTGCACCACCTTTTCCTCCTGAAATAATTGCCCCTGCGTGGCCCATTCTTCTTCCTGGAGGTGCTGTTATTCCCGCAATAAATCCAACAATTGGTTTTTTAATTTTATGGTTTTTTACAAATTCTGCAGCTTCTTCCTCAGCTGTACCTCCAATTTCAC
>Ga0209657_1001102_pt1 | contig 16790 bp, 27 predicted proteins | sample SaaInlV_100m_DNA_FD_184650 | JGI IMG/M metagenome (GOLD analysis project Ga0209657, IMG submission 184650) | Marine microbial communities from expanding oxygen minimum zones in the Saanich Inlet - SI037_S3LV_100m_DNA (SPAdes) (version 2) | ecosystem: Environmental > Aquatic > Marine > Intertidal... | reverse complement strand
AGTTTGTCAACGGTAAAACTAACATCTATAAATCATCTGTAGAAAAATTTACAAAAAAAACTCCTGAAAAAATTGCATATGATTTTATTTCAGAGGATGGAATTCAAACAAAATTATCTTATTTTGAATTAAACTCAAAAGTTTCAAAATTTGCAAATGGTTTAAAATCCTTAGGAGTAAAAAAGGGAGACGTAATTGCAATTTATTTGCCCATGATAGAAGAGGCAATAATATCAATACTTGCAGCAGCTAAAATTGGAGCAATACAAACCATAATTTTTTCAGGATATAGTTCAGACTCATTGCAAATCAGATTAAAAGATTGTAAAGCAAAAATACTGTTAACCTCAGATGGGTTTCATCGAAAAGGGAAATCAATATCTCAAAAAACAATTGTAGAAAATGCAATTATCGATACAAATATTGAAAAAATTGTTGTTGTACCATACAAAGGAATTGACCAATATGAAAAATCAAACAAAATTACATTTTACGATAAATTAATTGCAGCACAAAGTACTTTTTGTAACACTGAAATCATGGATTCTGAAGATCCGTTATTCATATTATATACCTCTGGAACTACTGGAAAACCCAAAGGTGTCATACATACACATGGTGGATTTTCTGTTTTTGCAGGTCATCAGGCATCATATTTGGTGAATATGGGTGAAAATGATAGATTGTTTTGGCCTGCAGATATTGGTTGGATAACAGGACTAGTTTGGAACGTATATGGTCTGTTATTGACTGGTTCTAATGCAATAATCTATGATGGGGCACTTGATTTTCCTAATTCAGACAGAGTGTGGGAAATATTGTCCAAACACAAAGCAACAATATTTGGAATATCTCCAACTGCTGTAAGATTATTTAAAAAAATTAATGCAGAACCTTTGAAAAAATATTCTTTAGACACATTACAAAATATTCCAACAACTGGAGAACCACTTGATGAAGATTCATGGTGGTGGCTTTTTGAAAAGGTTGGAAATAAAAAAATTCCAATAATGAATTTGTCAGGAGGTACAGAAATTGGAGGTGCCATGTTGTCTGTATTTCCTGGAATGAAACTAAAACCATCAACTGTAGGTATTCCAGTACCAGGAATGGATCTAGACATAGTTGATGAGGATGGGAATCAAATTCGAGGTGATAACGGATATCTAATAATAAAACAACCGTGGCCTGCAATGACTAGAGGATTGTTGAATGATGATGATAGATATCTTGAAACCTATTGGTCAAAATTTGAAAATATCTGGTTTCATGGGGATTATGTACTTGCAGACGAGGATAATTTGTGGTATATGAAAGGAAGATCTGATGATGTGATCAATGTATCAGGTCATAGAATGAGTACAGCTGAAATTGAACAGACAGTAATTTCTCACAAAAAAATTTCAGATGCAGCATCTATTTCTATTCCGGATGAATTGACAGGAGAAGCAATTGTAGTATTTTTTGTGCCTGAAGATAAAAATGAAATTAATCTAGAGGCAGATATTGTTGAACATATTAACAAAAAAATTGGAAAGATTGCAAAACCAAAATTAATTTTCCAATTATCAGATTTACCAAAAACACGAACTGGTAAAATTATGCGCAGATTATTAAAAGCAAAATTAATTGGAAATCCTTTGGGAGATTTATCCTCATTAGAAAATCCTGATATTTTAAAGGAAATTGATAAATTCAAAATTTAATTTCTAATATCAATTTGAAAATAAAACCGATAGAAAACCAAAACCACATGGTTACCAACGGGTAACGAAGCATTACACTAGCTTCACAACCTACTGTGCAATGTTTTGGACTTATTTGATTTCTATCTGATTTTATAATGATATTGTATAATAAAAATATGATTTGAAAAAATTAAACATTCATTCAATTATTAGTTTTAAATTTAATATTTGATTAACTTAGTTATGATATGATTAATCAATAATAAAAACAAATTACGTTTTATGACAGAAGAACAACAAAACACGTGTAATGACTGTAATCATGAGATTGACAAACACAACATACTCCGAGAACCATATGGACGTCTATGCGAAGGATGTTTAGATGGTGGTAGTAATGATCCTTGTCGAAATTATTCTCAATGATTACAAATAATTTTTTTGATTGTAAGATAATGATTTCAAAATATGAAAAATGTTATATCATTTAATCACTATACTATTATGATGATTTCATCAACAAATAATGAAAAAATTATTGCAGATTTTCAAAAGAAAGTTGATTCATTTGGTATACAAAAACAACTAACATTTGAGGAGAAAAAAGAATTGGTTTTCAAAGGAAATGACAGTCTAAAAAGACCAAGCTATCATTTGTAAGATACTGTAAAATTTATTGTAAATGCACATTGTTATTGAAAAATATATTTCATAAGATATTGAATTTAGGTTTAGAAAATCTACCCCTTTGATATCTTCTTTTTCACTTTGGAGTAATAATGAAAATTTCATGATATGAAATATTGAGATTCATAGTTGATCAACAAGTCGAAGATATTGAGATGCCTGAGAATCTAAAATTAAATACATTTTTGCAAGAATTTCATTCAGATTGTACTCATCCAGAATGCAGATTTGGTTTTTATGGTTTTGCCTTTGGTCAATCTCCATTTCCCGTACCTAAATTAATTCAAGATGCTCTAATTAAAAATGCAAATAAAGGACAATATGCAGCAGTTCCAGGCATACCACAACTACGAAATGCAATTTCAAAATACAATAAACATTATTTTGGCATGGATGTAGCACCTGAGCGTATCTATGTGGGTCCTGGAACTAAAGAATTGATTTTCAATCTTTTAGAAATCCTACATGGAACCGTGATTTTGCCAACTCCTGCATGGCTAGGATATTTGCCACAAATTAGATTTTTGAAGAAAAATTTCCATATGTTACCTTCTCGCGCAAATGGAAAAATTGCTCCAAATGATCTTAAACGTTTAGCATTAAGATTACAAGATAGACAAAAAATCTTAATTTTGAATAATCCTCACAATCCAACTGGAATGCTTTACAACAAATTGGAATTGGAAGAAATTGCAGATGTATGTAGAGAATTAAACATTACAGTAATTTCTGATGAAATTTATGCTCAGACTACATATGATTTCTCAAAATTTGTCAGTATGGGAAAAATTTACCCTGAAGGAACTTTTGTTACAAACGGGTTATCAAAATCCCATGCTGCAGGAGGATATCGATTAGGATATGTAATATTTCCTCAACATGCAGTTGATCTTAAAGCTCAATTCAAAAAAATTCTTGCAACAGAATACACTGCAGTATCTACTCCAATTCAACATGCTGCAGTTGCAGGTTTTGAAATAAGTCATGAAATGGATGAGTATTTCAAAGTTACAAGAAATATTCATAAAATTATGGGTGAATATACTTACAATACATTGACTGCAATTGATGGAATTAAAGCTACAAAACCAGAGTCAACATTTTACCTTTTAGCTGATTTTAACGCATATGCACCAGAATTACAAAAAGCAAAAATCACTACATCACAAAAATTATCTGAAGCATTAATTGTTCATCCATATCATACTGCAATAGTAGGGGGAGATAGTTTAGTTTTGGAAAGAACTGACTTTAGTGCAAGAATTGCATATGTTGATTATGATGGTGCTAAAGTTTTTGATGCATATCAACAACAATCCCCAAAAACACATTCTGAAAGAACTGAGTTTGTCCAAAACAATGCACCTAAAATTGTTGCAGGATTAACAATGCTTGAAAAATTCTTTGAGGCTCTCAAAAGAGATGCAGTAGATGAATTAATGATGTTAAAAAATAATGTAAGAATACCAAATCAATAATTAAAATAATTATTTAGATCTTTTTTTGATTTGTTGAGCAACCATTGGCAAAAATGCCCCTACATCAGATACAATTCCAAGTGCTTGCCATGTACCTCTGTCCATTAATTTAGTGACAGTTGGCTGGCTAATGTCGACAACAATTACCTTCACACTAGCTGGTAGCATATTTCCAGTTGCAATAGAGTGCAACATTGTAGAAATCATAATTACCATATCTGCTCCTTTGAGAACTTTTTTGTATTGTCTTTGAGCCTCTGCTACATCCGTAATTACATCTGGTAATGGTCCATCATCACGAATAGAACCTGCTAAAACAAATGGGATGTTATTTTTGACGCATTCATACATTATTCCTTTAGTCAATTTTTTAGTCTTAACCATATTTGCAATAGAACCTGCCTTGAAAACTGCATTTATGGTATCCATGTGGTTTCTGTGACCATGATATGCCAATGTGGCATCTTTAACATTCATTCCTAATGATGTTCCAAGTGTCGCATATTCAATATCATGAACAGCAAGTGCATTTCCTGCTAAAACCCCATCAATGTAACCTGATCTAATTAATTCAGATACTGAATCATCTGCGCCAGTGTGTACAATTGCAGGACCTCCAACAATTACAATTTTTCCACCTTTCTTTTTTGTATTGTAAATATCATCAGCTACTTGTTTTGCAATATGTTGAGTTGGTCTTTCACTTGAACTTGAACTTCCCATGAATTCAAATACGTTAACCCCTTCTCTTGGACGTTCTGGTGGGGTGATTTTAACTCCATCTTCACCAACAATAATTTGATCAGCTTTTTTCACATCTCTTACTGGAACACAAAATGCCTTGTTTCCTTTTACGACAATACATTTGTCCATCATCATATTTTCAACTGTAACCCATTTTCCTTTGAGAAAAACTTGAGTGTGATTATTTGTGGTACTGTAAAAATTGTCTGGCATAACATAATTTTTTGGTGATTTTTTTAATTGAATTTCTTTTTGAATTTTTGATACTGCACCTTCACGGTATATCGTTTTTAGAATTTCATCCAAATGAGATTGGTCTTTTCCTGTAACTGTTAATCTTGCATAAGAATGATCTTTTTTCTTTGTTCCAATATCAATCTCTTCAACGTCAAACTCTCCTTTCAAATCCATGATTTTATCAAAAATCTTAGTTAGGATTGATGAATCAATCAGGTGTCCATTAACTTCAATTTCCTGGGAGAATTTACTCATTTTCTTACTATTTCATAATCATAACTAAAGGTTTTGTGTCAAATTTTTTAAATAAACCCATGACTATCTAACTTAGCTAGTTTAGGCACGTTTTCCATAAATTATTCTCATTTTAAAAAAGGGCTTTTCATTTGTAATCCGTAACGGTATGGCAAGCAAGTTTTTTTAGAGTTTCATTGAGATTAATTTAAAAAAAAGAAAAATAATGGACAGGTGTAAAGAACTGTAAAAAATTGCTAAAATAAAACAATGATCTGTTCAAAATATGAAATATTGCACACATGACAATAATATCAAAAATTGCTTTTATTGTAAAGTAAATCATAGGATAGAAAAAGAAGAATTTCTGGAAAAAAATGAAAAAAATGAATTGTTATCTTTCACTTAGAAAATAGAACTAACAATAATTCCTCTGTCTTAAACTGATGTCTTTTTTTATAGCTTGATCCTACATGTGTCATACAGCGAATTTACACACCCGTACATGCTGTTATTAGACTTGAGAGGAATGAGGATTCTTCTCATTTCTTTCTTACAATAATTGATGATGACTATTCTCTAAAATTTGCAAGTTCAAACTTTAATTGTTTGATTTGCTGTTCTACGATTCTCATCTCAATTTTGTTCATATCTACTGATTTCATCTCTATGTTATTACAAAATTAGTATAAGAACACAAGAATAATTTTCACAATAACCAATTTGTCTTAAACTGATGTGGTCTAATGATTCCATGTCTTTTCAAGCAAACCTAGCAAGAATAACCAGGCGTAGAGAGCATAGAGAGAAATTTAATCGTGAATTCCCACAAACAACTCTAGAAAATTATAATTGATTTAACCCCACCACCAAAATCTCTTAGTGACTTTGATTAGTGATTTTATATTTTTAATATTTTCAGGATTCAATTCAACTTCCTTATGTTCTGCTAAAACGTGTTCTTTAATCAATAACATTAATTCATCATCATCATTTCTTGTTGATTCTGCTGACCAATTACAATAATGACTTGCAAAATTACAACTAATTGTTTTTGTCATAACCATGTAATTTTTTATGGTTATTTGAACTAAATTCAAATACTCAAAATCAGTGCCTAAATTGAAGAATTTAGATGATTTACCACAAATTGATGTTTAAACAAATACAATTCCATTGCTTGTTGATATGATTTTTCTTTCGTTACAATATTTTGCAATTTTTTAATTATTTTCGAATACATATTGAGACATTTTTTATTATCTTCATCTGCTTGAGAAATCATATTTTTTGGAATTTTGTCCATTGATTTGTAGTATGTAATAAGAAATGAAAGTTGTTGAATTCGATCTAAAATTAAACTAATATTATCAAAAATAGTTTTTCCTTTTTTATTTAGATTTAGGGTGGTATCAGAGTCTGTTTTCAATAAACTTGATTGGGCAGATAAATTCCTATAAAATAAACTCAAAATTCCGTTAATTCCTTTCAAATAATTCTCAACTTGAGTGTGAACGGTTACATAATTTGTTGCTTCAATAGAATATTGTGGAGGATTAACTTCATCGTCTATCAGAATGAATCCTAACGGATCTGAATTTGTTTTGATATTTTTTTTAATAATATGCATTAAATCCTCATTAGTACATTTGAACAAATTCTTCATTTCATTAAATGTTGAAAAATTAACTTTTGTTAAATGTAAAAATATTTTTCTCTCAAGTTCAGGTTTTGTCATACAATATACTGATGAAATCGCTGGATTTAAGGGACATAGTAATTCGCTTTAAAATTAAACTGGAAGTATTACTTTACCTTCAAATTTAGGAATCTTATCTTTTTCAAATGCTTTTTCTAAATTTTCCTTTTGTAATTTTGTGACTCCCTGTACTATTGTTTTTGAGGAACCAGAATTGTCTACCAATGCAAGAATATATCCACTATTATCAGTTAAGATGAATCCTGCTGATTCATCAACAAAAGCATATAGATTTTCTTCACCAACTGGTTTCCACACATTAGATTTTGTATCAGTTAATGCTAATGCAGGCATTGCTTTTCCATCTGTTAGTGTATTGAGATATTCTCTGGCTTCTGCAACTCGTTTTTGTCCTAATTTTAGCGCCTGAAAATACTGCATATCCATCAAATTATTTGATTGTTATAAAAACATCACAAAAGATAGTTATAGAAACTACGCCACATAGTGATATTGCCACTTACAAATCCAGTAATTATCAAATTAAATGAAATAACTACCTTTGTTCAAGATAAATCAAAATTAACAGAATTAGAAGTTGATGAAATTAAAAAAATTTTCAAAGAAATAGTGAAAAATGGAGAAAGGTATGATGTGGATGAAATTGAATATTGGTTTGAAAATGAAGGAAGTTGGAATGTTAAAGAATCGCGGGTAAGAATTACTAATCTTTCAAGTTATGTTCAAGATAAGCATCAGCAAACAGCTCATCTTAGAATGATTTCTGATGATGATTGTAGTTGTGGAAATTAAGTGCGTTAAATTGGAATCTGGACATAATAGATATGAAACGATTTCCATTGAATCAAAAATTAGAGAGGGTGTATTTCATAAAGTTGTCAAAGATTTAGAAACTGGAAAAGCTGTTTCTTGTTCTTGTAAATGCTGGAGTAAAGGAAACAAACCTTGTTTTGGCATGAAAACCATTGGTTTTTCTGATGAATCTAGTTAAGTTTCCAATTGCTCTAATAATCTTCCAACAATTTTAGAATTTTCTTTTCTTTCATCTAATATTTCTTGAATTCTTTTTTCGTTTTTGTTTTCATTTGTAAGCTGTTGAAAATATTCTTCATCAAGATCATTATTGGTTTGTAATCTTTTAATCACTTCAAATAAAATACCAATAACTTGTTTTTGAGCATCAATCAATTCGTCTTTTTCAATTTCTGACATTTTCTAATATTCTCTAATTATCTTTGTAAATAATTCTTCTAGTTTTATCAGATTCACCAAGATTAACCCCTTTTAGGGGTTCTTTCATGTTATTACCATAGATGTAACATGCTGGATCTTAAATTTTTTGAATAGTGTTGGAAGAGAAAGGCAATCAATATCAAGAACAAGTAATTTAGTAATTTGTTGGATAAACGAAATATTGGCTTAGTTTTAATCATCATATCTGTAGTTTTTGGAATTATTGCTATAGGGTTTGATGGTTTACCGGAGGAGGCAATAATGCCTTTTTTAGCAATTAGTGGCGTTGGATTGGGTACTGGCATAGTACTACGAAATTATAAAGCAAAGCATTCTAAACGTGACAAAAGTAAATTCAAACGAACTAATACTAAAGCATGGGACACTTAGAAATCAATATCAAGACCAATTTTTTGAGTACATTATGGAAGAAAAAAATAGTATAGAAATAATTGAAGATTTGGTTAACAAAGGTATTTCATTACAAAGAGAATCAAAACACAAAGATGCAATTGTATGTTTTGATAAAGCAATTAGTCTAGATGAAAAAATGAATGGTCAAGCAGATTCAAACTTATTGCTTCTCAAAGATAATTCATTGATGAAAATAGATACAAATGACTAAACAAAATAAGGTTGTTTGATCTAAGTAATTTAGATTAATCTTGTAATATTTGATTTAGTATTTTTTTTAATTTTGGATGAGTGATATCTGATTTTGCTGTTTCTAAAAATGTTGCAATATTATCTTTAGATGATCCTGATTTTTCATACATTTTTGCTTGTAATGCCATCTCTAAACGGTCTATTTGATGTACAATTTGAGATTCAGGGGATGTTTTAGATTGATATTCTTTCCAAACTTTTTCATATTTTGATTTTATAGAAATAGGTAATTTTTCAATTATTTCATAAAATGCATTATTTTCAATTTTTTCTTTTTCATCTTTACTCATTTGTCCTGGTGTAAAATCACCAATTTTTGATTCTGCTAAATCATGCAATAATACCATTTTCAAAATTTTTTCAGAATCATAGTTTTCTAAATCCGAAATGACCATGGCCATTAATGCCATAGAATAACTATGGTCTGCCACAGATTCTGGATGCTCTATGGAAAGTTTATCGATCCATCCCTGCCTAGAAATATTTTTTAAATTTAATACGGTTTTAAAAAAATCTAAAAGTTCCATAACTAACACATTTTTTTTCTCCTAATGAGTTTTCATATGTGATTTTTCGAATTGTATAATAGTTAAGAAAAAACAAGAAAATTATGAAAATTTATACGAAGACAGGAGATGATGGAAATACAGGATTACAAGGCAATTTTAGAATTTCAAAATCACATTCAAGAATTATGGCATATGGAACAGTAGATGAGGCTAATGCTGCAATTGGTGTTGCTTTAACATACCATTTAGATGATGACATTAAACAACTTTTAAGTCAAATTCAAAATGACTTGTTTTTATTGGGTTCTGATTTATCCAACCAAAATCTTAATGATCTAAATAATAGAATTTCTGTGAGTATGGTTGAGAAAATTGAGACATCTATTGATACGTTTGAATTAGAATTACCACCCATAACAAATTTTATTTTACCAGGAGGAAATTCTGCAGCTGCTCATATACATCAAGTTAGAACAATAATTCGTAGAGCTGAAACATTAGTAGTAAAATTAAGTGACAAAGATGAAATTAATTCTAATTGTATTAAATATCTCAACAGGCTATCGGATTTGATGTTTGTTATGGGTCGTTTAATCAATAAACGCAATGGTATTGAAGATATTATTTGGAAGCCATAAAAAGACAAACTTTAATGCCTCATCTTAAGTATTTTTTTTAGTGCCAAGGTAGCTCAGCCTGGAAGAGCACTCGGCTGAAGACCGGGCTGTCGCTTGTTCAAATCATGCCCTTGGCACTCTTCTTTTACATAATTACATGACATTTTGATCCTAATTTTTACATCCAATATGCTTCACTCCCAAATAATAGAATAATGCTTATCTAAATTGCATGTATGAATTTTTGATATGGGTTTGTTTGGAGGTAAAAAGAAAGTAAAAGATGTGACCGATAGAGAAGTAACATCCTTTGAATTTGTTCAACATATCATAAAATATCCTGATGAATCGGATGAAAGAATCATCAAAATATATCACAATTTAGTTGGGGATGATAATTTAGAAAAAGACATGGAAGATTATTGGGGTAAAATACTAGAAGATTCTTTTATCGACCAAGAAGAATTTGTAAGAATTACAGAAGAATTTAATCAAAAATTTAAAAGAATCCGAATGTTAGCAAATAAAGAATAATGAAGAATAATAGATATCAGGGGTTTTTTTGAGGGTGGATTCTGACAAGTTTGACGTTATTGATTATGTGATTCTTGCTTCCATTAAAAATAATGTAAAAAAATACACAGGTATTTTTAAAAATTGTAAAAAAACTAATGCGGTAAAATTTCGAGAGCATGTTAACAAATTAGAAGACATGAATTTGATCACTATTGATTCAAGTGAAAGTTGGTTTATCAGGAATACAAATCCTTCAATTATTTTAAAAAAAGATGGAATAAAATTTGTTGAAGAAAATATTTCTAAAATACAAGAGGAATGGAATTTATTAATTAAAGATTAATCAATTTGGTAACAAAACAATATCAAATTACAATGGGTAAAAAAACTAAATGTTTGGGCTATCAATCTCCCACCAAATATCCAATATTCTAGTTAATTTTAATAATTTAATTCCCAGATAGATTTAGTAAAATTTGAAATTATGATAATTCAGATAAAATAAATTCAAGGTAGAAATTAAAAAAACATGATTGAAGATGAATTAGAAAAATGGGTAAGTGAATTTCATCCAACTGTTGAAAAAGAAGTTTTAGAAGTATTAAGATCTAGAGTCCAATATGCAATATTAGATCAGTTAAACTACATGGTTTCAAATCAGTTAGGAACACCAGATCAGGTGAAAAAGATCGTCCTTGGTGAAATTACAGAGATCACTAACGAATCAATTGAATTAGATACAGACGAAGATTAAATAAAACTGGATTAATTGTTACAAAATCTTTAAAAGCGACTCATTCGCAAGATTTTCGATATTAATGGCAGAAAAAAAAGTTACAAAAAAAACCGTTACAAAGACCAAAAAACCTGCAAAAACAACTAAGGCTAAAACCACTAAGGCTAAGTCTAGTAAGGCTAAAAATAAGAATGAGCCTAGCGCAGATAGTGGAATTGTAATTGTTGACGATGACATTGTAATCGATCAAGAAAAAGTGAATGAAGAACGAAGAGCCTATCTTGAAGAAGCAAGATCTCAAGAAGCAACAGACTAGAAATCTTTATCATAATCAATGACGTAATAGTTCTGTGCATGCACTATGTTTGATTACAGTTAAGCCTGGAAAAGTAGATTTAGTTGTTGAGATATTAAAGAAAAAAAGAAAGATAATCAAACAAGTGATGATAGTAACAGGTAGGGCAGATATCAGCGTAATATTGCAAGGAACTATGGACCAAATTAATCAAATGGTTATTGATTTTAAAAAAATCAAAGATATTGTAACAACAGAAACTCTAATTGAAGTGGAGGTAGATTTAGGTTGGTAAGAGCAATAATTTTAGTAAAATCCCCAAAAAAACTAATTGCAGTAAAATTAGGAAAACTGACAACTGTTACACATTCATTTCCAACAAGCGGTCAATTTGATGCAGTAGCAATAATTGAGGTTCAGATACTATCAGAAATAAAAGATGTTACAAACCAAATTCAAAAAATTAGTGGGGTAGAAAGAACTGAAACAATGGTTGAGGTTCAATAACCATTAATAAAATTTATTTTAAATTTTAAAAATATTTACGGTAAAAAGGTAATTGATTTAAGCAACTTTCACCCATATTCTTTGTGAATATCAAAAAAGTTGGAAATGTCATATTGGCAGTCAAAGACTTAGACAAGTCAATACAATTCTACAATGAAATAATTGGTCTTCCAATCAAAGATCAAAGAAAAACATGGGTAGATTTAGGTACATCCGGAACTTTGTTGAGTTTACATCCTGCATCATCAAATGTAGATCATACTGAGAGTTCTATAGATAATGGAGTCAGTATAGGATTTCTAGTAGGTGATTTGAAATCTGCACTTGAAGAATTAAGAACAAAAGGTGTTACAATTCACCGCGACATTGTTGAAAAGGATGTAGGAAAAAATGCAGTGATTTTGGATCCCGACCAATACATGATTTCATTGTTTGAGCCCATCTATGAGGACAAAGATCAACAAACCAGTGGGTATCATGGATTTACACCCGCCTAGATTGTCTTTTTTATTAAAGAGATAATCTTATCCAAACTTTTTTCTTTTGAATTAATTGAAACATAAAATGTAATATCTTTTTTTTGAAAGACAATAACATTTACTTTAGAATGTTTTAAAATTATGTAATCTAATTTACCAAGAGAATTTACACCATTTTTTCGTAATGAAAATAAAGTAGAAATTATAAAAAATTCTTGTTTCACTTCTTCCGATTTTAGTAATGGTTTAAGATTGGGTTTGATCACTCCAGTTAATGTTCTACCATAATTATTGATAACGCCAACATATCTAATATTATTAGATATTTGGATGATGGATTGACATTGTTTTTTATATTTTAATATAGAATTTTTCCATTTATCTGATGGACTTTTAATCATATTCAAAAATAAAATCAGATTGTAATAAGGCTTATCACTTATTTAAAAATCTAAAAAATTTCTTTATGGATTGTGTTTGTCTTTAGGTCTACTATCTAATTTTTTCTTTAACTCCAAATTTTCTTTAACTAATTTATCATTCTCAGTTTTCAATGTTTGGAGAGAATTTCTGCTACTGAATAATGGGTGTCCCGGCGGAATAATTTGAGATTCATGAGAAAGTAACCCTGAGGCATAATCTTGATATAATTTTTGAAATCCTTGTAGTTTTTGGTTAAGGGTTTCATCATGTTGAGTTAATTGAGATTTCATTTGATTTTGATGCATTGGAGATAAAGGATGATTCAATCCTGGAGGTAGTCGTGGAAACTGAAATGCCATATGCGGTATGTTTGGATTTAATCCATAAAGGTCTTGTAAGTGTCTCATTACCATATTATCCATACGATTTGTCTTAATTTGGTATATTTGTGGCTTACTTTAGGCATTTCATATACCCATTAGTCTAATTTCTGTTAGTTTTGCTCAATTTCAGCTGATCGCAGATCCTTATACATTTCCTAGTTTGATCGGATATATTCATGGCTGAAATAAACAAACCTTGTTTACGATGTAAAAAAGACATCAAAGAAAAAGAACTACACAAAATTGTGATGTATGTAGTTCAAGAGAAATTTACAGAACATCACTATGAACATGTTGAATGTCCTGAAAAATTTACAATTTAATATAATATTAAATAAAATTAATTATCCTTTGTATTCATACACCTGATAAATATTTCCAGTCAACCTAGAACGATATTTCCATTCATCATTCTTCCATATTATTTCTTGAAACTCTTTTTGAGAATTTGGATGAAGTCTTTTAGAGACATCAGAACCAATTAAAATTTGATTAGGTTTTGCCATATTTTGAATTTTTGCAGCAATATTCATGGCAGGACCCATTAAATCTACGTGAGAATTAGTTTCATCAGCACCATATCGAACAACAATATTTTGACCAAAATCAACACCAATCTTTACCATTAAATCAGGATAATCATATTGGTTGAGTATAGGATTAATTCCTTTTTGAATAACAGTGTTCATAGATTTTGCACAATTAACAGCATTATCTGCAGTGAGTAAAGAATTACCCTCTGCAACAAAATATCCAATTACTGCATCACCCACAAATTTTAAAACATAACCGTGATGTTGTCTAATTACTGCAGCCATTTCTTGGGCAAAAGAACTAATAATTATGGCAATTTTTTCTGAAGGCATTTCTAAAGCCATTGTTGTGGAACCAACTAAATCCACATACAATACAACCATATCTAATTTAGAAAATACATGTTGTCGAAGAAATTGTTCAGATTCATCCACTACTCCAGAATACTCATATCCTTTTTTTAAAGCCCCCCAAACCCTTTTCTGGGTTTCTAAAATCATAGATTCAGAATCCACTGCTTCCTCTACATTTCTGCTAAGTAGCATATCCACCACAGTGTTATCTTTTTTTTGATTAATTTCTTCAGTCATTATTTAGTATCACTCCAAAGGAAAATCAATTTTACAAATGGTGCATTTTCCTCGATTTCCATTATAGCCATCATCATAATATTCTATAATTTTATTATTACAATTATGACACAGTATATTTGATTCTCCCATGCCTAGAATCAGTCATTAATCTATTTAGATATTGTTGAGCGTTATTGAATTGTACCAGAATATCAAAATATAGAATAAGTCAGAATGAAGGTTTAAGGATAAGAATTATGGGGTAATTTTTGTGCGATTAGGTTCAAGATCACCAGATGAATTCATTCAATTACTGAATAAAAAAAATGAAGAAATACAACAAGAACTCTTATCAAAAATTCTAGAATTAACAAAAATAGTTGATGTAAAAGTCATGATGGGTGATTCAACCATTACCGAACAGAAAACATTTGATCCTAAGCAGGTGACAAATTATCTTGAAACATTAAATAAAAAATTGATTGATTGGTCACTACAGGATGTATCTATAACAAATAATGAAGATCTAAGAAGAGTTTTTACTAAATTTGAAATTGGCGAAGGAAATTATTTGATATCAGGACACATATCATTACAATTTCATGTATTGTTATTCTATAAACCACTTCAAAGAGTGATTGATTGTCAAAAAGAATTAGCAGAAATTGTAGATATTACAAAGAATAAAGAAACAGAGTTATCAGATAACAGTGATCAATTTGTATTAAACAAATTGAAAGAAATGGGATACAAAGATTTTGATCATCAAAAATTATTTGAGGTTTTTTATGAAAATGAAGATTTCAGTAAAAAAGTATATGATGAAATTGAAAAAGAATCAGGAGAGGAATTTAAAAAATTAACTGAAAAGAAAACTGAATTATTTAAAGAACTAGATTCATTACTAATTGAAACATATCAAACTAGTTCAGTTTTAATTGATGATACCAGATTAGTTTCAGGAGAAGAAGGTTGTTTATGTACGTTGGATATAGAATTTATTAAAAATAATAATCGTGAAGGATTATTTGATCCAAGAAAAATGTCAAATACAGTAAAAGAAAATATTTTAAAAAAATTAGACAATCTCCAACTGATAATTAAAAATTAAAATAAAATAAAGAGTCAAAAATTGATTGAAAAGATAGAAATCTAAATCCTCAAACTATCTTGATTTTAAAAAAAATGCTGTTTGAAAATAGTAAAAAATCAGGCACAAAAATTAAAAATCAATAGAAAAATTATCGATGAACTCAAATACTAGAAAAAATTAGCAACATCTCCAATGAATCCAACATACGATGAAATACTAAAAGCAAATTCTTTGCGAGGCAATGAAATTAAAAAAACGCCTTTAATCCATTCGCCTACTTTTAGTGATTTGACAAATTCAGAAGTATATCTAAAAGCAGAATTTAGACAAAAAACAGGTTCATTCAAGATTAGAGGTGCATATTATAAAATTAAATCATTGTCTGAAGAAGATAAAAAATTCGGGGTAGTTGCAGCATCTGCAGGAAATCATGCACAGGGAGTTGCATTAGCATCCTCACTAGAAAACATTTCATGTACAATTGTGATGCCAAAAAATGCATCACCTGCAAAGGTAGCTGCAACAAGAGGATATGGAGCCAAGGTCATATTGGAAGGAATAAACTATGATGAATCATACTCCAAAGCAAAAGAAATTGCCAAAGAAACTGGGGCAACAATAGTACAAGCTTTTGATGATCCTCAAATTATAGCCGCACAAGGAGTGATAGGATTAGAAATTTTAGAAGATCTTCCAGATGTTGAAGAAATCTATCTTCCAATTGGTGGTGGGGGATTAGCTGCTGGAACAGTAATTGCGATAAAAGAAAAAAATCCTAATGTCAAGGTAATAGGAGTTCAATCAAAATCATTTCCTTCTATGTATGAATCAGTTAAACAAAATGTGAGGACATTAACTGGAGGAGATAGAACCATAGCAGATGGTATTTCAGTTAAGATGCCAGGAGAAATTACATTTGACATAATAAAAAATATGATTGATGAAATTGTATTAGTTGATGATGAAGAAATTACTAAAGCTATGTTTCTATTAATGGAAAGAATGAAGTTTGTGGTTGAGCCTGCAGGTGCAGTAGGATTAGCGTATTTAATTTCAAAAAAACCATCACCTGGAAAAAAAGTAGTAGCAGTTTTAGCAGGAGGAAATGTAGACATGTATCTGTTAGGTCAAATTGTAGACAAAGGATTAGCTGCAATGAGTAGATTATTGAAATTATCAGTTTTACTACCCGATAGGCCTGGGGCATTTAAAGAAATTGTAGATATAATCACTTTGGCTAATGCAAACATCGTTGAAGTAGTACATGATAGATTAAGTTCAAATGTGAATGCAGGTTCAGCTTCAGTTACATTAAATCTAGAAACACAAGGAAAAGAACAAGCTGAATCTTTGATAAAATCACTACAAGAAAAAAATGTTCAATTCAAATTATTAACATAAAATTATTTGAATTTTTTTTTGGTAAATTTTGAAAGTCC
>Ga0209657_1001078_pt1 | contig 16959 bp, 26 predicted proteins | sample SaaInlV_100m_DNA_FD_184650 | JGI IMG/M metagenome (GOLD analysis project Ga0209657, IMG submission 184650) | Marine microbial communities from expanding oxygen minimum zones in the Saanich Inlet - SI037_S3LV_100m_DNA (SPAdes) (version 2) | ecosystem: Environmental > Aquatic > Marine > Intertidal... | reverse complement strand
TTGTATTTGCTGTTGCTTCATAGTTGTTGTAGTTGTTATTGTTGTAGTGGTTATTGTTAATGAGTTCGCTCGCTTCGCTCGCTCACTCGGTAAACCGTCACTTATGTGTCGGTTGTTATTGTGGTTGTTATTGTGGTTGTTGTTGTTGTTGTTGTTGTTGTGGTTGTTATATTGAGTTCGCTCGCTTCGCTCGCTCACTCGGCAAGCCTTTCTTTGTTGTCTTGTTTGTTGTTTGTTGTTTGTCGTCTTGTAGACTCCTTTGTTTGTGTTGTGTTGTTTGTTTTACCTCGTTTCGGCTCACTGCGTTCGCCTCACTCGGCAAGCCATCCTAGATTTCTCCGTTGATGAACCTACCACTGTCAGTGAGAACAAGCTTCTTACCTTCACGAAGAAGGCGCGCTCTCTCATCTTGATAAGCCAACAGGTAGCTTGTCATATCATGCAGCCATCTCGCGAAATTACCTTGGATAAGGTGATTGACGAACAGTGCGTCTTTACAATGGGTTGCACCGAGCTGGAACTTTGTCATCTCATGCCAGTAGTTCATGCTGCGTGAATCCCTGTTATACCAGATCCATGCGTTGATGCTCTTGTTGTTGCACCTGATACTCCAGGCTCTATCATCGCTAGCTCCTCCTACCTCGCAGCCTCCAATGTACTCTACTCCAAGCTCTAGCTCAGGGTAGGTTTCCTTGACGTGGTTGACTACGGTCTCGATCATTTGTGTGTTACTCATAGTGAGTTCTCCTTGTTTAGAAATGTGATGATATCCATGAGACGACCTGCACATGTGGCATCTAAGCCAAGCATGCTAGGGTCAAACTCTGGATGTGTGTAGTTAATCTCGTTCTCTGCCATCTCAATGAGCCATTCATAGCCCTTGTCAATAAAGCATTGCCTCCAGTTATCTAGCCCCATAGTGTGAAGCTCTGCCTCTTGAATCATAACAAGCCTCGCGGCATCTTCTTTCTTATTCATGATACTCCTTTGTAGTTGTGAATAGCGAAATTGCCATTCAAAAGGGGGACCACACAATTAAGTGTGATCCCCTAGGGTTAAGCTAGTCTAGTGCTACTTCAGCAACCAAACTAGCATGAATACCATACCTATGAACCCAATAAGGGCTCCTAGGCAGAATACAACAATGCTCCGGAAGAGAGCCTTAAACTCTCCTCCTAGAAGCATACAGATCCAGTCTCCAATCATTAGAACAACTCTCCTTGTTGAGGGCCTTGTGGATTGACAATCTCTCTGAACTCAGGCTTGGGGCGAACTGCATTACCCCACTGATACATGTGAGATATCCCGTGGATACTCTCTATCATGATCTCGGGGTTAACTTTCATCTCCATGAGGACGAGTGGCACCTTCTTGTTCCTCTTGAGACCTAGGAAGTCATCTCTTGTGGCCTCCAGGATAACCTCAATGCTATCCGTGACGATCTTGGGTAGATCCAGAGACTCTCTCAGGTAGTTGAGCTTACTGATGTATGCTCCCCTGTTCTGGGGCTCGTTGTCATCATGGTACATTGTCATCTCAGTCTTAAACCTTCGCTGTTGGGGCAGCACAAGCTTATCAGTGACAACCTTGCCATCCATCAGCACACCCGCTAGGATGAAGGACATGGAAAGCTTCCATCCCCCGTTCCGCTTGTCTGGGTTGATGAACACTGTCGAGATCCTCATGATGCCTTCGTGTTGTGAATTGATACTCATAGCTATCTCCTTTATAGGAATGTAATGTATCTAACTTATAGCTATTAGTTAGATACGGATTAGACACACGAATGCGTGTCATTCAAAAGGGGGACCATACACACAATTAAGTGTATATGATCCCCCTAGGGTCTGTCTCAAAGGTTGGACTACTTGGTATAGATGTACCCCTGAAGGCAATCCTCCTTAAAGAAGTTCTTGCCGCATTGGCAGTTTTCCTCATGGGACCAGTTGGCATAAATGAACGCCGACGCGAGGACTAGGATCACTGCGATGCAGTAGATACGGAATTGCTTTTTATTCATAGTATTTCTCATATTAATAAGCAGTGACACGAAATGTGTACACCTACTCATTCAAAAGGGGGACCACACACAATTAAGTGTATGATCCCCCTAGGGTCAGTCAGAGGTTAGGACTACTTAGTCTTCTCCTCCGTGACAACGAACTCAGCCTCCTCAGGCTCAGCGCTGTCTTTAGCAGCCTGGATAGCAGCCTTGGTGATGCTGAACCCACCTTTGACTCCAGCGTAGACAGCCTTCTCAGTCTTCTCCAGGACAGTGAAGGTTGCGTTAGCCGCCTTCTTAAGGGTTTCCTGAGTCACTGCGGCAGTTACTACCTTCTTAGCACCGTCAAGCACGTCAAGTGCGTTGGCGTTGAGGATGGTAGAGCCTGCGTTCCGAAGGGCATTGAATATACCCATAGTTGTATCTCCTATGATACGTGGTTAAGAATAAGAAATGCGAATTTGCATAGCTCATTCAAAAGGGGGACCACACACATAATTGTGTATGATCCCCCTTTGTGTCCTACCTGCCTCTACTTGAGAAGCAGTGTCTTGTTTGCGGCCGGCTTCTTCTTCTTCTTTATTGCGAAGGCGAACTTAATCGCCACCCATCCTATGGGGACGACGATAGGAAGCAGGAACGATGCAAGTATAACTGTAAGCATAAGAGTATCTCCGTGATACAATGGTTATAGATAGTTAAAGACGTGGAACATCCACGTACATTCAAAAAGGGGACCACACACACCAAGATGGTGCATGCAGTCCCTATTGTGCTATGGTAGGTCGAGTTCAGTCTCAACCGTACCTAGTAGCTCTTTGCCTTCGAAGACTAGCCATGCGCCACTGTTGACGCAGATAGCCTTCAGGTCAGACTCTTGATGCCTAAGCTTTAGCACCTTTTGCCCGTAGTAGTTCCATTCGACCCGTAGGTCGTCCCATCCAACTACTGTGAAGATGGACTCTCTGCCGTCTATAGTTACGGCAACGTGTAGATTCTTAAAGATAACAATACCCATAAGAAGTCTCCTGAGTTAAGGGTTAAGAATAGGAGCACGAAATGTACTCTCATTCAAAAGGGGGACCACATATACCTTTGTAGGTACATATGATCCTCCTTTGTTTGTAGACTATCGCTTATTGCGACGCCTATCTATGACCATGCTCCCTTGCAATAAGGACACAGGTCGCCAGCTTGAGTCTGCTCACTACCACAGCAGAATGGGCAGGTCTTTACCTTCTTCCCATTGTGCTTGTAGCCCACTATCTCCTTTCCATTGAGAAGATAAAGGTTGCAATCATGGAATGTGCCTACTAGCTGAAGTACAGGGCGGCCTCCTCCCTTGGGGCGAGGTTGCTCACTCAGGTTGCTAGGCTCATCCCTAGGATCCTCCATGCAGTTGACACAGAGAAGGCCTACAACTGTCTCACTGTAGGCATGTGAGTTAATGCGGATTTCACGCCCGCATTCGGCGCAATAGCTTATGCTATTCATGATACTTTCCTTTGAGTAAAATGCTTGGTACGGTATAGCACCATAGTTGAACGCAGTGTACAACTACGTCCGTTCAAAAGGGGGACCACACACACTGTAGTAGTGTATGTAGTCCCCATTGGGTGAGACAGAGAGGCTACCGGATAACCCAGTACGGCTTCCCATTCTCATCCACCTCGTCCAGCCACTCAAGATCCTGCTCAATGAGAACAAGAAGCCTGAGGACATTGCTCTCCTTAGCCTCCTCGTAAGAGAGAGACTGAAGGAGCAGCGTCTCCGCCTTCTTGGCGAGAGCCCGAACCTGCTCATTGACGCTGAGCTTAGCGTTGGCTTGGTTAGCCATGGTATCCTCCTATGGATACGAGGTTATAAGCATACGAAGGTGTATACTCATTCAAAAGGGGGACCACACACATAATTGTGTATGATCCCTCTTGTATGCTAGCCTACTCTATTAGATCCGAGCTCTTCTTGCAATAGGCGGTTCTCAAATTCACATAGGCGGTTCTCAAATTCACGTCGAGCAAGAGTTGCACGGTGCTCCTTTTGCGAACGAATGATTGCCTCGTGGAGTTCCTTGACCTCGTGTTCCCCAATAATATGCAGTATAACGAGGAGGACGATTGCAGCGATGACGTAGTAAGTCATGATGTCTCCAGTTAGTGCATGAATACACTCATGCATGTGTGTGCTGTTAAGCACAGTTAAAGACGCGGAACATCCACGCCCATTCAAAAGGGGGACCACACATACTGTTAAGTATGTATGATCCCCCAAGGGAGAGGGGAGGGCTCTTAGCGAGTCCTCCTGTAGTCCCTGACCCTGCAGCGAATCGCATCGGCTTCTCGTACCTGCCTTTTGGCCTCCTGAAGCGCAGCCTCGGCCTCGCGTCTAGCCTTATGGTAGGCCTGCATGGAGGGCACGTCCCATACGAGGTCATAGATATCCGTGTTGCCGAAGGGCTTGTATGAGACAAGCCTAGCTCCGATGGCCAGCATGGACTTGCGGTCAGGGTAGCCGGATTGCCAGTTTCCCAGCGAGTTGGACCCATGAACGATTCTTGTGCCCTTAATGATGTTACTCATAGCTATAATCTCCTATGTAAGAAGGTTTAACGCATGGCTCATAGCTGAGAGCCATACGCGTAGTGAGCAGCACTACAAAGCGTAGGTACTGTACTCACTCAAAAGGGGGACCACACACACACACCTAAGTGTATATGCAGTCCCTCTATGTGTGGCTCCTACTGGTTAAGGTAGGTGCACATGTATAGCATGTCATCAAGGGGAAGCTCTATTGTAGCCTCGATAGCATCCCTTAGGTCAGGCGAGATCACCATAGAGCGCTTAGCCCATAATGCTTCTCTCACACGCTCAGCATCGCTTGCCTTAGTGAGCTCAGTGGACTCGGGAAGGGGAAGAAGGTTGTTGACGTTAGTCATACAGTTCTCCTGTGTGTACATGATTAACGCTCATATACATGCGTTGATTGAACACGCACTGCAGTAAGCGCAGTACTGTGCTCATTCAAAAGGGGGACCACACATACACCTATGTGTATATGCAGTCCCTCTATGTGCAGACCCCTACTGTCTAAGGTAGTGGCGGTACACGTCGATGTCCATCCTGTTGCGCAGCCAATTCCATGCTGCCCTCTCCTGGTCTTCCGCTATCCTCATAGCAGACAAGGCCTTCCTGTACTCAGGTGTGTCATACCTGGTACGAGGTGCGTCAAGCACCAAGCCGGCTCGCTCTACCTGATACTGGGCTCTGAAGAGCCGCTGTATCACGTAGAAGGTGCTAACCGTAGTGCCTACTGGAAGATGGCGTGTCCTATTGACGTTAGTCATATAGTCATCCTATGTGTGTACATGATTAGACGCTCATGTAGCAAGCGCTGCACGGTGATGTGCATGAGCATACACACAATGTGTATGTGTACTCATTCAAAAGGGGGACCACACACAGCGTGATGCTGTGCATGATCCCCATTGTGAGGCCAGCTACTAGAGCAGGCTGACCTCTGTCTGTAGCTCATGCCGCTCTTCAGCAGCATAAGCTATAGAGTAAGGGTCGGCCTCAGTGGAGCGATAGTACTCCTCAACGAAGCATGCCTCCACAAGCCTGTCTACGAGGCAGCTCTTAGCCGCCTTGTGAGCACGCGCCTTAGCTGCACGGATGCGCAGCAAGAGGCCAACGAGGAAGGTAAGGAACGCGATGACGTAGTAAGTCATGATGTCTCCAGTTGGTGCATGAATACACTCATGCATGTGTGTGCTGTTAAGCACGGGTGAGCAGCACCACAAAGTGTAGTACGCTCATTCAAAAGGGGGACCACACACAAATGAATGCATGTGATCCCCAATAATTGAGACTACACTATGAATGTAATCCCAATCAATAGACCGAAGAACACATATGATGCGATCTCCCAGTTTATATCTTCTTTAGACATAGATTCCTCCTGTGTCGTGTAAAAGATGGGGTGGGCGTGTTCCTTTCACAACGAAAGAGACACTATCCCATATATGACTATTATCCCATACCTATATATTGTATATTTTTTATTTCTATACAATCCCCACTATTCATATATTATTTTTCCTATAGGACCCCCTGTGTATATTTTTTTCATATATTTTTTAGCCCCTTAGGAGGATTCATCTCACACGCAACTCAGCAGTAGCTAAGGAGTAGGAAAGATTCTGGAGTTAATTCTTTAGTTCGTCCGTATATATAGGTAGACTAACTCCCGATACTGATGAGACCTGTTCTCATTAGCGAATCAAGGTTTCACCTTGATAAGGTAAATAAGAAGCGCGCGGAATTCATATATGACAATAGAAGGCATACTACAGAAGCTTGAAGAGCTTTTAGAACCACAACTAATAGATCCCTATTACTCAGAGGACGATATGTTCTTTCATCGCCAGATAGAGGAGCTGATAGAGAGGATCAGAGATGAAGACTAACTCAACAGATTGGAGGGTGTTTATGGGTGTGCACGAGGAGGGGAGGGTGCGTATGCAGAAGGCGCGGATTGCTGTTAATAGTAGGGTCTTTAAGAATAAGATCGTGATAGGAGGAGTATCGTGAAGGTAACCTATGATATGACAGTATCAGAGGTTAACTTCTTTCATCATACAAATCGCACCGTAGGTCTTATGATAATGGAGAGGGGGAATACTTATACCAGTAAGCAGTTAGATGAACTCCTAAGAGATATATGTCATATGTTTAATGATGACTGCGATATAGAGACCGTTGGAGCCAACAGGCCTCACTTAGGCGCAGTTTCCCTAAAGATCACCTACTTCGGCAATGTAGCAGAGTATCAGTTATATTTAAGATGAAAGTAAGTAGTACAATACAGTTCGTCAAAGACTTCCTTTATGAATTCGAGCATTCTATCGTAAGCGATCTGGAGAAAGCCGTAAGGTCATGTGATTCTATCTATACCCTAGAGGCTCTCCAGAAGGATGTACAAGCGCAGGAAAACAATATAGTGATTGATATCATATCGCATTACCATGCGTCGCTTACAGGGCCTCGTGGAGTCTTTGAAGCAACAGTAAATATAATGCATAATGTAGAAGAAGTATTCTGTGTAAAAACCATTTCAGTGAAATTTAAGATATGAAAGTAACATACGACATAGAGATGACAGACGAGTTTGTAATAGATTGATTATACTGTGCAGTAAACGTAGCGCAGGCCACGTAGGCAGTTAATATCGAACGGAAAGGTAGTGCGCGGCATTACTTACTTCTTCCTTATAATAGAACATGACTTTTCAATTAAAATACTGGCACTCACAGTATAATAGTAAGACAGGCGAAGTGGGAGGCCACCCAAGCGGAGAAGCTTTAGGTTTTCTTGGAAATAGCGTCGAGCTTGAAACTATCACTTCTCCAGGTAAGGGTCAAGGTAAATTATATGTATTCTCTAAGCATTATGTATCTGTAAGTAACTTTGAAGAGTTTACACAGCTAGAGCAACTAGATCTTACTTTGCTTAATAAGACCTCTCCGGAGGGGATATTAATTGCTCCTGCGGATGTCAATGCTCCCAAGAGTCAGAAGATACTAAATGGTAGCCATCATTATTCTTCTGTTACAGGGGTCCAATGGTCTAATGGTGTTTCTCCTAAGTTCACAGAATTATATGGTAACGCCGATAAGACCACTTTGTCAAATGGAGCTTTCTACATTATCTCAGGTGCGGGGGAGTCTCATGGTTTTTGGATCAGACGAGAGTTTAGTGAAAACTATTACTTAACAGGAGAGGCTCATGCTACCTTCTCTGTATCTACTCCACAAGATGGTTTTACTGGAGACACAGAGGGGAGTCCTGGAAGACCCGTAGAAGGAGGTGGTACAATTGGTGGAGGAACTACAGGGGACTTATTCGAAGCTCCGGATCCTCCCGCCTATCATATACCATTAGAGAGTGAATGCGACATAGTTGTTGACGGCAGCAATCTCACTATCTCATTCTTTAATGGCTTCACGGGATCCTCTAATATAACGCAGGGCAACTGGGAAGCTGAAGGAATGGGTATGGGTGGCTGGACAACTGCTCAGCTCAATACTCTCGTTGCCTCCAGTGGTGGTAATCCAATAGGTAGTCAGCGCAATGAGATTAATCTTATATCTCAGGCTATAAATATGGCTGTGAGAGATAAGACGTATTACCCTATAACAGTACCTGATGCGATTTTAGATGATGATGGTACTATTGGCCCATGGACATACGATGGATATGCAGATCCTCTTGGACCAATAAAGATAGGCATTAAGGGGAATGGAGGTAGTGTCAAGTGCTTGGACGGCACCTTGAGTTCTTCTCCGTCTTCTAGGATATCTAAAAATAAACCAGAAATATTTGACTCTGCTCATGATAATCCTAAGAAACCGAAAAGTGGCAAACAAGGATATGCTGATGCTATATCTGGAGCACCAGAGCCTGTAGCGACCCACGGCTTTAGTATTACTTATGTAGGTCTAGATACAGGGGCGCAGATGTCATACCTTGTACATGGTCCTAATGCTGGATCAATATACGACACAGGCGCATTTTACTCCTCTGTTAGCGAAATCGAAGATCCTTCTAATAACAGGAGTCAGGCCCCCTGTGATTACCTAGAACTCTTTAATATCAAGCTTCGCCCCGCTCTGTATGGCGGCGATGTTCAATACTTCTATATGGTAGGCCATATAAAAGAACACCTATATGTAGAAGGCGTTGAGTTTATGCCTATGGATCTGGGCTCAGATGGAGCTACTACATACAGTAAACGAGGCCCTAAAGAAGATCCTCCTCATGAGCTCATATATGCTGACGCAAAGTCATGCATGAGACTTAATCACCAGATATTTGGAGACACAGTACTTAAAGGTAATGGAACCAGTAGAAACTTCCCTGCAAGCGGGCAGAAGGCTACATTCACTGGAGTAGGCAATATAAATAACTTCACTGACTTAGTTACTTGCCACGAGCATCAGTACTATATTAAAGATGGTGGTAACCTATGGATTATCGACCATGGTATAGAAAATAGCCCGTTCCATGTAGTAACAACTGATCGCACAATGTTTCAGGTTCGCCCTGAGTTTGCAGATGTAACAGATTCAGAAGAGGCAAAGTATTCAGGCCAAAGTCCCGATACCAACTGGGGTTATGGAAGAAACGGACATATTGTTATAAAAAATAATAATTTATCTGGACATGGCACTCAATTGCTTGATAGTAATGCTGTCCATCCATTTTCAGGCGGCTTCGATGGAGGAGGTGCAAACTTAACTGTATGGAGAAATACTACAGGCGATACTTACTTCTATGACAATACTTGTACTGGTTCATACTATAATTGCTTAGCAGCTGTAGCTCAGGCTCAAGACAGGAATATGTTCAATGGAGAGCATGGATATCCTATGGATGAAGTATATTTAAGAAATAATACTCTTCATAGTAATTCTGCTACCTCCAGAGAAACAGTTACATTAGTTGGAATGCATAGACTACATTTACTATCAGGAAACAGTGTAACTAATGATGGTGGGAAGGAGACTTCATTTGGGGACTCAACATCGAAAGCAGCAGATGGATTTAAGGGGCCCACCATTCTCAATCCAGGAGGCGGCGAAAACGGCATTACGGCACTTCTTATTGAACATGAGAATGTTGACTTTAGTGGAGACTTTGGACCACAGGCTAGATATGTTGATTTCACAGGCGGAACGGGCACTATAGGTACTTATATTGATATAGACTTAAGTGATCCAAGCGGAAGCTTAGAAGGGGTTATCCCATGGCACAAGGTATAATAACTAATAATTTTCTATGACAGATTTTTTAACAGTTGTCTGGCAGTGCGACAAAAAGAACTGCACAAAAGACAATCTTCGTATTCTGGAGATAGGAGCAACAATAATAGATGATCAATGCGAACATTGTAATAAATTGATTAGAGAGCCAATATGGCTCGAAATAGAACTAGATAACAACAAGATAAACGAATTATATGGAAACAGTAAAAGAAGCGGACAGCACGACTAATAGCGAAATGGTTCTTCCTAAGGACTATCAGGTTCAAGATCAAATCGTGTTAAGTAAAACTCAGGACTACCCTTTGGTAACTGCTGAGGTTTGTCCAATGCCAATGAAGCGTGTCTCAGATATTTCTACAGGAGGTGAAAGACATCGACGCTACGCTATCGTGTTAAGCATGGGAGGTATTCCCAACTTTCAAGAGATTCAAGAACCTATTACAATTAATGCCGATATGCCTAAGAAGCTTATCGACGGCGACAGTATAGAAGATATACGAGCTAGAGCTCACGCCGAGCTTGATTGTATGATTAACATCTTTCGAGACACTACTGACGGCACTATAGCTGATAAGATCGCTAAGGCCGCTAAGGACGCAGAGGAGTAATAAATGGCTGCTACTGAAGTAATTGAGTATAGAAGAGAGCAGATAAAGAGATTTATCTGTATTACCAATCTTGGAAAGGAGAATGAAACATTTAGAGTTGACTTTGATAACCTAGTAAAATACCTTATACGGGCGCCTGAAATCAGGTTTGCCGCCTCTCAGTACGAAGCCCTTTTATCTAGAGAGCTTCAGTCTAAGGTAATTAATAGGGTCCTTACTCCTGAAGCTATGAATATCATTAGTGACTATATGTGGGACCTTGCGCTGTACTGCTCCTCACTTATGCTCGAAAAGGATAATAAGGACGAAGGAATGACCAAAAACAGAGCTATCGCAAAGCATGAGCTAGCTGAAAGACTTAAGTCAGGCAAACTGCAATAACATTAACTATTTGTGGCTGATATAGAATTACTGCGTATCTTTCAGGGGTATCTAGAGGGTCCCCTGAAAGATACCTTATTTTTGGGTTACGAACCATACATGAGTGCGTACTTTAGATATAGAGAAAGAACGGGTCCTCAGTGCCCTTTCTGCAAGAGCGCCGTGAAGCATATTTACTTATCCGAGTTTTCTAAGCATGGAAATGAATTTTTAGAGAGAATACGAAATGGAAGATGGGAAGGATACTCCTGATATCTTTGATATGCCTGCCCCTGATTTACAAGGGCCTGCGAAGAAAAAGAAACCTAAGAAGAAGAGCAAGTCCTTGCAGGTTACTAGCGAGAACAAAGAATTAGTAGAGAAAGCTAGAGAAGCTGGTATGCCTATTACCAGCGTTAATACGGTTAACATATTAACTAAGTTTGTCGAAAGACAGAAGCATGGGCATCAAGGCGCTATATCAATGACATGTAAGGGTACTAGATGCTCGTACTTAAGTATGTGCCCTATACATGAGGCTGGAGAGAACTTACCAATCAATAAGAGGTGCCCTGTGGAGAATATCCTAATAGAGATGTGGGCCTCTAAGTTTATAGCAGCTCTTGATATAGATATCTCTGATCCTGAGTATGCCATTGATATGGATATGGTATATGAGCTCGCAGGCTTAGAGTTAATAAGAAACCGCGCCGCTTGTAAATTATCAGATGAACCAGAGATATTTACCAGTAAAGCTGTGGCATTCTCTCCTCAGGGAGAGACTATATATGATGACAAGCCTAATATGGCATTGCTTATCCTTGAACGCTACGGTAAGCGAGTTGACAAGCTAAGAGAGCAACTTATCGCTACAAGATCCGCTCAAGCTAAGATTGGTAAGATAGCAGGTGATAGCTCTGTTAGAGCTGCAAACCTTGCTGCAAGAGCACAGCAGATACTAGAGAAGAGGATGAACAAGGGTTCTATTGAAGAAGTAGAATTCGAGGTTAAGGATAATGAGTAGTGAGCCCGAGGGGAGGATTATACCTTACGACACTGAGACCACTGGAACTGGTAAGATAGATGGTAAAGGCCCTTCTTTTCAGAAGCCCGTAGGCGTATTCAATGTAGCCTACCAGGAGTCAGGAGGAAAGATTACTAGTCTCTATGGGGAAAGTAAAATTCCCTTTGAGGAGGGTAAATTTATTGACAACATGCTGAGGTTAAATAAACCTGGCATAGATGCCTCTGATTTGTCAGAGAAACAAATGTTAGAAAAATTCATGTCCAAAGTAAAAGAGGGGGACACCCTTATGGGCTGGAACAGTGTCTCATTCGACTCTCCGGTTGTCCTTCAAAGACTTATTGATCTTGGGCTCGATAAAGAGGCTGCCAAGATGTCTAAGGTTAAGCACCTTGACCTGCAGCTTAAGGTAAAGGGCTACATGGATAGGCTAATAAGGGAAGAGACGGTTGTGGGGTTATCAGATCCTCGAAAAGACCTATGGCTATATGGAGTTGAAAAAAACCCAAAGGGAATGAGCCAGGGTGCTATAGCTAGAGGCCTTGGAGTTAAAGTCACCTCAGCTCACGTAGGAAAAGATGACGTTAAGGTTCTCACTGAGATAGCTGAGTACGCCAAAGACTACGAAACATTTAAAAAGAGGATGCTGCTCGAGAATAAAGAAGGAGCAAGCGGCGTATTGAGATGGGCAAAGCATGTGGACGTAGAGAGAAGAGAAAAAAATCCTCATAGCCTAATGACGCTATACGAGGATGCCTTTGCTGTTAAGCCTAAGCCTAGTCCTGGTCAGCTAGCGGTAAACACAAGTAGTATAGATGCTGCGGCAGCAAGTAATATAGCTGATGATCCCTCTTCTTACACGAGGAATACGTCTCAGCTGAGTCCTGTATCCTGGGGACTAGAGGAGAGAGAAGCAATAGAGGAGGGATCAGAGGAGGCCCTAGAGGAAGGCTCAAGGCAGGCATCAAAGAAGTCAGCCAGAAAGCCAGCTCAAGAGGCAGCGAAGAATATCATAACGGATAACCTGGATGAAGTAGCAGATAAAGGCGCTAAAGCATTTGCTGCTATGCAGGACGTATCCACTGTTAAGAGTATAGGAGTACTTGGCGCAGTTACTGTTGCTGCGCTAGCGGTTACAAATGTAAGGAAGTACTTTAGAGACAAAGGCAATGAAGTACCCGAAGAGCTAAGAATTAATGCAAGAGAGCTTGGTAAGCCCTTATATGAAATAGTTAATGACCTCAAGGGCGCAGGCAGTACGAAGAAGCTTAATAAGCAAATCAGCGCACAGTACCATACTATGGGAGCCGGTACTGCAATAGGAAAACAGGTAGCAGACGAGATGTCCGATCTTCCAAACTTTGTAGGTGCAGAGGTAGAGCTCGAGGATAGATTCCTTGGTGTAAAAGGTTTTGCTGATACGGTTATGAATATCCAGGGAGAGCATAGACCTATGGAGCTCAAGACAATAGACGACGTGGATTTTAATAGGCTCACTGGTCCCAAGGCTGCGCACGCTATGCAGGCTAATTTCTATACTCATGCCCTTGGAGCAGAGAAGGGATATGTCATGTATATATCTCGTGAGGACCCAGAAAAGCGCGTTACGTTTGATGTTCCTTATGATCCAGGTTCACTCATAGCTGCTGTCGAAAAGTACAGAGGCGCGGTCCACTCGGCCTCTCAATCTGGCGGCTACAGCACAGCTCTAGAATATTTTTTCGGAAATAAGTCAGGCACTAGAGACCAGACCAATAGGAGCTATTTAAATACTCCTGGGCAGAGACGAACACCTAATGACCCAAATAATTCTTATGTTGGGTCAAGGAATATACCAAGAAACTAATTAGTTATGCTGGGAAAGAAATTAGGAGAAGCATTTTTTGAGTCGTTCCAGTCTTCCGTAGTAGGTCGTAATATGTTACCTGGGCCCCTGGAGTTATTTACTGCAGAGCAAGGTGGGAAGTTGGCAAGGATGATAGGTGATGACGCACCTGGAACAATAAAGAATTACTTTCAAGGCAGAAATCTTTCTCCGTCTAGTGATGCTTTAAAATGGGGAAGCGCAGACGAGGCCTTAGGTAGAACAAGGACAATAGCAGCAGGTGGCGCGGCAGGCTTACTTGCTGCTAATGCATTTAACTTTGATCCATTTGGGATGACGAGCGGAGTCAATAACTTAGCTCAGTTAGGAGCAAATGCTACTATAGGAACAACTATGTATGGAGCAGAGAGCAAGAGGCTGAAGCTCGCCGGTTTAGGGTATTTAGCTGCAACTGCAGTTAATACGTTCAGAGGTGGCGACAATCTTGGCCCGATGTAATGAAATATTGTAGTAAATATAAATACGGCTGTAAGAGCTGTAATTCTTTTAAGTATAATAAAATGCCAAAAGAATTTTATAATTCACAAGAATTGTTCGTCATTGAACTGTTCCTAGGTCCTCAGTAATGTTAGCAGCAGCACTAGGAGTACTCGGAGTTCAGGCGGCAAGGAACCCAAAGGCTGCTCTAGGGTTAGCTGGTAGAGCATTTAAACTTGGAACGAGTAGTGTCGAAGGCGTCGCAGGCGCAAGTAAAAGACTAAAGAACTTCCATAGCCCTAGTCATACTGCGGTAAAGCTTGGAGTAGGTGCAGTTGGAGCATATGGCGGTTACCAAGTCGGAGGAGTAGCAGGTGATTTTGCTGGACAAGCTCATCTTGCATACGAAGGAGAGACCGAAAGCAGTCTCGCTTTAGCTTCTTTTATGGGCACAGCTGGGAGGCTTGGTGGAGCCCTCCTCGGAGGTGGCTTAGCAATTGGCGCAGGCAAGGCGTTTGCTCCAGGGGGCCCCGGCTCTGCAAAGGTAGTTGCTGCTGCTGAGGCTAAAGCAGCTAAGAAGGCTGCCGCTAAGGCTAGAGTATCTCCTGACGCAGTAAGTAAGAGAGTAAACGAGAGAAGAGCAGCAAGACAACGGATTCTAAAAGAAAATAGGCATAAGGATATCTCAGGGGTTAGACCTCGATACGGTCAAGCGCATCCCTACTATATGACGGATGAGTACCTTAATGATATAAAAAGGGTTAATGACTATCACAATAGGGCCGCCGTGACGGCACGCGCGGCGGAGCGTGCAAATGGGAAAGACATACTCAAGAGAGCCAGGAAAATGGGGAAATTTGGAGGGAAGAAGTCTGCTGTAAAAAAACAAAACTTAATTATGACGTCACTAAAAGGCAATGCTACGAAGCTCGCCCCATTCCTAACTACCGATCTAAGGTTTGGATTAGCAGGAATTGGTGCAGGCGCAGTTGGAGGACTTGGAGCAGAAGCAGCAAGACCTACTCACAGGGTAGCTTCTGAAGGATTCATAACTGGAATAAGCTCTTCCCCAACGGGCGGTATAAGTCCAGAGTTACAAATGTCTACACAAGGACTGACTCTTGGTATTCACAATAGAAGAAAGCAAAGGATTATATAAATGTTTGTAGATTACGATGACAGCAATTCGAGAACACAAGACAATCTCTTTCATGATGTATGGCAGAATGTCGGCCTAACCTTAGGTACTGCCGTAGGCGGCTGGGGAGCAAAAGCAATTGCAAAATCAGGATATAAAAATCTTATCATGGAGAGGGATGCGGCGGTCATGGAGAGGAAGGCGGCGATGGGGAGGCATGTTAAGTCTCAACCTCATGGCCGTTTCTTTCCAGGAAGTACTCTACGTCCTCATCCGTCACCTTTTCAGACAAATATGCTACATCCGTTTGACAACAGCAAAGCGATTAATGCAGCTGAGACAAAGATATCAGGAGCTAAGACAAAGATATCAGGCAAGAAATCTATCCAGAAGTTTGGAAAGAATCTCACAAGTATAGCTAATGTATTTGGCTGGGCAACTTTGGCTCAAATTGGATGGGATATAGGCTCCTCCGTAGTATACGCAGGTTCTTCATTTAAGACTACAAAAGAAGCATTAGCAAGAGAGAACTTTAATGCCTCAAACGATCAAGATACATACTACGATACAAGAGCAGCGTATACTCAAAGACAGAGAGCGCTGCAGGTTATACATAACTCCCGTCTGTCACTTAAGCCTATGTTAGGAAATGAAGCATCGTATCTTCATTACTAGTATGTATAAGCCAAGAGATAGAAAAACTCAGAATCAAACTACTTACATTACTAAAAAAAATGCCATCTAAAGAATCAGTCATAAGCAAAGACAGTAAAATATCTATTGGACTTGTTACAGCTCTCATGCTCGCTTCTTTAACGGGTTCACTTTGGGTCAAAGACAAAATGCAAGCCACAAGCACTGCCTTACTTACGGAGGTCACTAAGACAAATACTCAGCTATTGTTAATGAATTCTAGGCTTGAAGCAATAGAGAAAAGTGTAGACACTAAATATGAATACTTAGAAGGTTATATAGACAGCAGATTTAAAGCAGTAAATAAGGCCATAGATGATACATTGCAAGATCGTATCTATAAGTATGAGTTCTTGAGCTGGCTAGAATTGCTCGAAGCAAGGAATGAGGGAATCATAGAGGTTCCTAAACTTCAGTAAAAAAAAATATGAATAAGGTAGAAAGAGACGTGTCCTCCCTAATGAAGGAAGGACTTGGTAGAAGAAGAATCGCAGAAGCTCTAGATATTAGTGTCTGGCATGTCAGAAAGATAGTCAGGTCTATAGCTGGTAAACAAGGCTCAGTCTCAAAAGGCAAGAGCACTAGAGTAAAGCCAAAGAAGATAATAAAGCAGCAAAATGCTTCGACCTCAAAAAGCAGAGGACAAACTAAGACTAAGGTCGAGATCCTCTCAGTTGGCATTGAGTCAGAACTAGAAAGCGATATACTTACCAGAAAGCCAAACGCTAAGATCATAGTTCTGTCCGATATACATCTCCCCTATCACGACCCCAACGCATTGCGTATCGCTCTTGAGTATATGGACGATTGCCAGCCTGACACAATAGTGCTGAACGGTGATATAGCAGACTTCTACGGAGTGTCTAGCTATGCAAAGACAAAGAAGGATGCTTTTAGCTACCAGGAAGAACTTGACTTTGTTAGAGACTGGCTCGAGATGCTAGTAGCTAGATTTCCAAAGTCTGAGATCTATTACATAGAAGGCAACCATGAGACTAGAGCAAAAAGAA
>Ga0209657_1001070_pt1 | contig 17004 bp, 14 predicted proteins | sample SaaInlV_100m_DNA_FD_184650 | JGI IMG/M metagenome (GOLD analysis project Ga0209657, IMG submission 184650) | Marine microbial communities from expanding oxygen minimum zones in the Saanich Inlet - SI037_S3LV_100m_DNA (SPAdes) (version 2) | ecosystem: Environmental > Aquatic > Marine > Intertidal... | reverse complement strand
GGGTATATCCTCTGGTGGTACATTACCTACATCGATTTTAAATACACGTCGTTCTGGTGCTCTAACAATCCTATACACAAGCATTGCATCTTCAAGAAGAATTAACTGTCGCCAGATTCTTCTGGCAGGTTCTAGTACTGAAGAACCATACGGTAGAAATGCATCATTTGCGAGGAGTCTAAAATGTGTTACTTGCCAATTTTCAAGTATTTGATTACCTTGTGTTAGCCACCGAAATCTTACAGCCATTGGATCGTTTGGATCAAAGCCTTCTTCTCTTTCAACCTCTGATATCGGCAAAGGAAAACAATTAATTACACCGTACTTTGGGCTAACATCATTAAAGAGAAAAAAGTCGCCATATTTGCAAAGATTTCTCACCCATGATGTCATGTTGAATTCTATATTGAGTGTCTCATAGAATAATTCATTTAATAGTTCTCTAATTTTAGCATTTTCAGAATAGACATGTAAAGAAACGCCGTTTTCGTCACCTGCAACAGACTCTTCTGAATAAATATCTAAGGCACTTGCAATTTCAGGAGTATACTCCATTTCTGAAAAATCTGAATACCTTGCCATTCTATCGTATGTGCCGTAAGCAGACATAGCTGCACTATATACTTGTGACTGATTTTTTCTAAATATTTCAAAAGCAGAAGATGGCGTAGATTTCCCATCAAAGTCTAAAACAGATCTTTTTACAACTGGTCCGCTTCTAAATAGTTTTGTTAATCTTCTAAATAGACTTGCTGTACTTTCATTTTTATGCTTAACTGCCATTTATTTTCTCACTTTAAAATCCAAAGCATGTCATCAGGTATTTTATTACGGTTTTTTATATCTAGTGACTTAAATATTTTTTGTTTTGAATCTAATTCAACTTTTTTAGATCCGTGGCCGCCGGCGATGTCTGTTATAACATTGTCAGGTGTACCGTCATAATGTTTAACATCTCTTTTCATAGATTGTAACATTGCATCATTAAGTACTTTTGAGTCAAGGCTATAATCTGCAGACGCATCATACAGCCACATACCTATTGCCATACTCATCACTAGGTCATCATTGTAACCGCGCTTTGCTTGTGCTTTTCCGCTAGACCATGTAAAAGTTTTCAACTCTGCATAAAATCTAGATGACTTAATTATAATTTGTTTATTTCTTAATACTTCTTCTAGCTTTGAAAGTATAGTTCCGCGAGTCTTTCCGTTTGTGTTGAATCCTGCAGTTTCTACAGTTGACGGCGGAATATAACCCCCTATATAGACACCTTTTTTTCGACGATAATATATTCGTGGGTACTTAAGCTCTTGTAATTTTAATATAGTAGCATATCCATAGCTATTATTTTCAGGACACATTAGCGCTTTGTTATACTTGAGTCCATACTGATTTAATAGTTCTGCAAACGTATCAGGACGAATCTTACCTTTGTACTCAGCTACACATTTTCCTTCAGTAACATCAATTATATGAAAAGTTGAATAATCTTTTGCATCACCTCTTGACACGTCAGCAGAAATTATATACTCATGTTCTGATAGGGGGTAGTCCCAAACCCATACGTTTCTATCGTCATGCTCTCTGGCAATCGGTGGTGCCACCATCTGACCTACCCATTCTAAATCGCCTTCGCTCATAAATGTTTCACCAGATGTAGTAAAATCACACAAATATTCCTGTGCAATTTGACGCTTTGACATATTATTAGTTGTTTGCTTAAACCACGCTTCATCTCGCTCAGGTATAACGTCCCACATTAGCTTTATAGGATTGAACTCATTAAGTCCAGCTTCAGCTTCAGTGTAAAGTTGATAGTACTGACCGCCGACACCATTGGGAGTTGAAAGGAGTATCACGCGACCACCGGTTGATATTGTAGGATATATACCAGTCCATATTGTATCAAAATTTCTTACAAAAGCTGCTTCATCTACAATCAAAAGAGAAAGTGCTTCAGATCTACCTGCATCTTCGGAAGTTGGTATTGCTTTTATTGATGAACCGTGACTAAATTGTATTTGTTGTTTATTGTTAGAAACAATTTCGGGAAGCATAAGCCACTTAGGTAAGCTTCTTATCATTGTCTTGACTTTGACTATAAAATTTTGTGCAACTGCCAGCTTGGTGGCAATAATTAGAATATTTTTTTCACGCTGAAATATTGCCATCCAAACAGAATAAGCAGCAACAAGTGTAGACATTCCAAGCTGTCGCGACTTTAAAACAATGCTAAACCTGTTGTCTATAAAAGTATCTAAGCACTCATCTTGGAAATCATAAGTATCAAACGGAATCAGTCCTTTAACCGGGTGCTGTATCTTTAAATAACTATTAAAAAAATACGCCGGGTCTTTTCCACATTTAATAATTTCCTTGACTTGCTTTGCTTTGCTCATATTTCATGACACTTCAAATTGAAAATTCTTTCGATAGTATGCAACTCTTTTTTCACTATAGGGTGTCATAGATATCATGTCAACTGACTCATCTTCACTTGCTTGCTTTGTCTTGAGCACTTTTGATGATAATTCTTTATACTCATTTTTAACTGCCTTTAAGTACTCGTTGCATAAATTTTTTAATTCATTATCGTAAGGCTTAAGCTGTGAGCGAATATCACCGTTTTGATATAAATTCACAACCATTACGCACTTAACTGTCATAATATTCCCTTCTAATTGGCCTGTTGCAGAATATGGCAGTGCGCTTCCGGAGGGGGATGGAGCGCCTGTATAGCTTGATCTTCCCCATGTTCGCTCCATGGCTTGCCCCAGACAATTGATTTGATGACTTGTCAGTGTGTTAACTCCAATTTCCATTTTAAACTCCTGGTATGTTTGTTAATAATTATAACGCTACTTAATAAAAAGCTGAGATTTCTCTTTGTATGTATCTATAACTACGCTTTTGTCAGGCCGCCAACCTGATATCCACTCATTTTTTCTCGCTTCGACATACCTAAGATAGCAATCATGACAACAATCATATTTTTTCGATAACAAATCATCATCAGCAGTTTTAAGTAAAAAATTACACACAGAGCAAAAAATGCCCGTGTGTTTCTTATTTGTCTTATCAATAAATTTAAACTTTTTTTCATTCATTACTGACATATGAATCAATACCTTTTTTTGTAATTTCAAGTGTATGATCAACAGAGTCTTTAATCATATCAACATGTGATATAACAAATATGTTTCTAAACCACTTTTTAAGAGACTGTAATAATCTACTGCATGCTTCTAAATTTAACTCATCAAGAGTTCCGAAACCTTCGTCTATAATAAGTGCACTCGTCTTAGACATTGATGACACATTTATAAGCGCGACTCTTATCGCTAGCGAAGATATCATTTTTTCCATTCCTGATGCTAGTTCAATTATACGCCTGCTATCACCATAGTTTATGTATATATCCATAGAGTTGCTATCCAAGTCTGTTTCAAGCTCTGCTGTAAAGTTAACAACACCCTGGAGTATTTTTGTTATCTCTTCATTAATTGCAGGCAGCATGACATTGATTAATTGCAATGGGATACCCTTGTTTGAGACAGCTTGCAGTATAGCATCATAGACTTTGAGACTTTTATGCAATTTTTCAAATTCAGATTTTTGATGCTCAATATCTTTTATACTTACCTGGCTTCTAGCTATGATCCGAATTAACTTGTCTCTTTCATTTGCGCACAAATCTTTTTCTTCTTTTTTATTTTCTAGTTGTGATCGATACCTCTGAATGATTTCATTATCTTCGTTATTCAACTTAGACTCAGCATTTTTATATTCATCAAACCTTAAATCAATTTCGCTGTCAATCGAATCAAGTCTAGATTTTACTTGTGCATATTCAACATCATAAGAAGCCAATGACACTTCTAGCATTGACTTTCTTTGCACTATTTTTGAGTATTTTTCAATTTTATCTTCTAAATTTTCATCACATAGTTCTGAAAAGAGCAGTTCTATATCATTTAATTTTGACAATAATGTTGTTACTTTCTTTTCTTGATTATCGATTCTATTTGAATTTTTATGCGATTCTTTGATGAACTTACAGTCAGGAAACTGTGTACCGCACGGAACAGACTTTAACTTGCTTACAGACTTTTTTATATTTGCGTACTCCTTTTTTTCTACATTGTAGCTGCTCTTTATTGATAATAGCTTTCTTTCTAGCTCTAGCTGCGCATTATATTTCTTCTTCATCATTTCTATGTCAAAATTAGATAAAAAATCATTTCCTTTTTTTACTTTTGTTCGTGTTTGCAAAGTTTCACTTTCTATTTCTTTAAGTCGGTTTTCTTTATCACTTCTTTCATTTGCAATTTCGCTATATTTTCGCTTAAGAATGTCAACATGATCTTGTGTTATATAAGCATCAGTGTCTTGAGAAAACATCCTACTCTTTATTTCATCAATTTCTTTTTCAAGTTCTTCTATTTCCTGTTCAATGCTTATTTTTTTATTCTTGCTATCGTCAAGCATGCAATGTAAATCTTTGATCTTTGTATCCCATCCGTCACTGTCTAGATTTTTTGTTTTGATTCGCAAAGAAGCTGATTCACTTTTTACTATTTCTTGTATTTTTTCAAAAACCCTAAGATCTAGAAAATTTGTTAAAATAGCTTTTCTTGCCGTTGCTTTTTCTTTAATAAATTGATTCATCTCACCTTGAGATGCTAGTGACGTAAGTAAAAATTCTTCAGACGTACCTATCATTTTTCTAATTACATTTTCAGTTGATCTTCGCTGCTCATCAGATAAATCTTCTACTATTTCATCATTATCATTTAATCTGTAAAAATTTAAAGAAGTAGGTGCCCATTCTCCGCTTTTAGTTGACTTTTTTATAGTTTGTCGACTTATCCTATACTTGTTTCCGCCAATTGATATATCAACGCTAGCTTTACACATGCTTTTTCTAGAATTGATTATGTGTATATTTTTTATTGAGCCACGATCTGAAGTGTTAAACAAACAGTACATTAATGCGCCAATGATTGACGACTTACCCCTTGCATTCCTACCAAATATACCTGTTATTCCCGGTAGAGTATTAAAATTTATTGAATTGCCCTCTCCATAAACAAAAGTATTGTCAAATGTCAATCTATTAATAGCCCATGAAATATTTCTTAAATTTTCTTCATTCTTGTTAATATTCATTAAGCATTTTTCAATGATTGATGACATTTCACGGTACGTCGACTCTTTAAAGTGTGCATCTCTGTAATAATCTTTCAATAAAGCAATATGAGTCTTAGGGTCGCGTAAATTTTTTCTACTTTCGCCTATTGATTCCGCTTTAATCTTTGCTACATCAAAACTAGACTCAACTTTAAATACAACTTCTTTTGCATCTTTTATATGTTTTAATTCAACTTGTAGTCGCTTTGACTCTGCCTGTGTAATGGGAACAGATGATCTGATCCTGAATCTTGATCTGCTAGGGTACTTCTTGCATGATTGTAGAGTACTAGCTGTACTACCAGACCAGTCAACAGTTACAAACTGATATGGGTTATTTAATCGATAAAACTTAGACTTAAAGTCTGATGCAGTGTTTATATCCCAAACTAAAAATCCCTTGTCTGCATCTTCACCATAATTTTGTTGTATAGTTGAACCGCAGTAAGCAACATTTTTACGCTTTGTCAGGTACTGACGCTTATGTATGTCTCCAAGCAAAGCAAAATCAAAATCCTTAAATATTGAAGCATTTACCTCGCCGTCTATTGTCCAATCTGTATCTGTCAGTGATCCCCTTACTGCACCATGATAAAGAGCTATATTTATCCTTCCGGGTACAGGTTTTACATTAACCCAGTTTTCTTCATCGAAGCATGAAAAAACGCACCAGGTTAATTCTGTGCCTACTACTGGATACATACCAGACTCTTTGTAAAGAAATATGTTGGGATGATCAAGTGCTGTTAAAATAGGTGTAATAGCGTCTTGACGATCTTTGTTCATCATTAGGCCGTCGTGATTACCTAATATAACATGTGTTGGGCAAATATCACCCATACTTTTAAACCACCAGATCAAATTATCAATTAATTCAGGAGATATGCCCTGTGTTTTTGAATGAACGATGTCGCCACCGACATAAATTAAATCAGGTTTAAGCTTGACTATTTTAGAAAATAGTTTTTCAAAAACCTGTACATACTCTTTATGTCTGCTCAAACCTCGCCAATGTATATCGGCGATGTGTATTATTCTAGCCAATATAACCTCTTTATTAGCGATTTACTTACAATAAATTATACCGCGTATATATGTGAATTTTTATTTTATTTTACAACCTTTTCATTGACACAATTGTATCACGCTTATCATGGTCGAAATATAAATTACAATTAGGTAAAATTACCCAACATCTTTGACTAATACAAGCGATGGGTTTTGATGCACAGCCATCTGTCAAAACAAGATATCCATCATATTCACCTGATACTGTCCGATAATGATTTTCGACACCATTGAAACAAGTACCGCCACACCTTGTCCTTTGTGCCTTTACGTTCCTCTTCCCTTTTCTCCATACAAACTTGCTTTTTTCATCTACAAAAGTATCAAAATTATACAAAGTAAATGTTACATTTTTTGATAATTCACTAAGCGTTCCAAAGAACAGTTCTAGATCTGAATCTGTTACCGAACCAGATTGATCAATATAGACTACAAGATTGCTAGTATGATTTCTTTGTTTGCCCGGATGGATATAGGGATACTTTCTATTGAGCCTTCTATGCGTCGATGCTTTATTTGCTCGTTGTCTTTTGCCGCAAAAACTATGAAGAACTTTTTTCCAATCAACTGACTTGGAAAACATTTTTCTAAGTGTTGATCGTGTTTCTGCTGATACAGACCCCCATGAATTAGAAGAATCAGCTTTTTTTACTGCATTTCCTACTACTTCTTGAATCTTACCTTCTACAAGCTGGCGTTCTTCCTCAGTTAGACCTTCTGCCCACTCACCGTGATCATCAAACTCAATACCGATTCCGCCACCCTCAGACATTTCTTTGCATAGTTCTGATGCATTTTCATCCTTTAGCAGTTTTGACATATACCATTCTGATGCCTGTCCTTTTGGAAAACTTTCAATTAAATTTGAAAACTCTTGCCACTTTTTAAGCTTCTCTGGATCTTTTATTTTAGTAAGATCAAATTTTTTACCGGGTACAAACCCGCCCTCTGGAAGATCACTTTCTTCAATCAGGCTGTTTATTGCTAAATCAGTTGCTATATTCCACATCATATGAGGTTCTTGTTTTCTTGCAGTACAATGTTTAAAAATAAGATGATAACATTCATGCTTGAGCAAGCCAAATATCTGCTTACCCTTAAGACCTGCTACAAACTTTGGATTCCAGTAAAAATTTATACTAGTATCTTTGACAGAAACACCTGCTGTGGGGATTGCTGTCGTCCTGTACTTGCCCAAACTTCTTACAATGGTACTAAAAAAGGGTTCGTTCATAAGAAACTTAACCAAAACTGGATCAAGTTCAAATTCTGCTGCAGCTTCATCAGAAACTTCATCAAAAATATAATCAGATGTAATTGCTTCTTTTGTTGTCATTTTTTCCCTATGTCTAAAAACAATTAAATTATAGCATTAACTAATTTAGTTTGCACGTAAGCCATCTATTTCCAGTCAACTTTCTCAGATGCATTGACAATATCTACAACTTTTCGACCAATAAGCTTATGAACTCTTCTAATGTTGTCTAAATTTTCTGTGTCCATAACTTCATTGAAAAAACTTACAATCATTTCACCAGAAAGATCTTGAACAAACAAACAAGCATTGGAAGCATGCTCCACAGACCAGTCATTGACCTTGCAGTGTGTCACAAGCTTCCTAATAAGATCATTATGCTTATCATTGCCTAATTGCTCAATTGCATCCTTATTTTTTGCCCACTCAATGAGAATAGACTCAGCAGAATATTGTCTTTCATAGTTCTGAACGAAATCATTAAATGATATCGATGCTTCAATACCAACAAACCCAATACACATTGCATAAAATCCAGCCGGAGTTGCAGAACCACAACATTCGCTAGGAGACATTCCTGAATACACTAGGCTTTTGCTTAGGCGCTCCCAAGATGCTGGGTTTGGATAAACTTTGCCTGGTTCCATTTCACCTTTATGCCTCAAATGCGTAGGTTGCTGATGAATAAACTCTACAATAGGGGTGCTAATATTCCCAGGTCCTCGTGCCCATTCCAGCCAGTCTTCTGTCGTAGGTTCTAGATCAACTGTCCAAAATCTACGCATAAGTGCAGGGCCCATTTCATTTACCTGATATTCTGCACCTTCATTAATAGCTGAGTATATTCTAGTGTCTGGATGGAGGGTCATTCCGTTGAGCTGCCTATCTAGAACAATTTGAAATGCACACTGTTGAACTTCAACAGAAGCTCTGTTGATCTCATCAAGAAAAAGCACAACAGGTTCTTCGCACGCTCTAACAAACCAATCTACCGGTGCAAACCTTGTTATTCCATCTGTAAGTTGTGGCAAACCAAGGATATCACCTTCTGTCATTTGGCTAAGTCTTCGATCAATAACTGGCAAATTAAGATTTGTACCGATTTGATGAAAAATTGCTGATTTTCCTACGCCAGTTGCGCCTCTTGCAAGAACTGACATCTCAGCCGGCATCCTCGATACAACGTCAATAAAAGTTTTAATATCCATGCTATATTTTCTCCAGTAGTTTCAATGATTAGGTTTTAAATCTTTATTATTATAGTTTTTTAATTTTTAATTTGCACGAAAATCTATATTCTTTGTATTACTTTTGTATGTTTTGGATGAACTACAAGTTTTCCTGATGCACTTACTACTTCAACATATTGCGACCAGTCATTAATCTTTCTAGCTCGATCTGAATCAATTTTTGATATGAATCCAATTACATCTTTTGCATTTTTACTTTTCTTTACTATTACCAGGTCACCTATTGTTAAGTTCCACTTAACCTCACCAGACTCTTTTTTGGTTTGTTTCATCGCACTTCTAGCAGATCTATGTGCTTTTCGAACTTCTTTTTTATTTGCTTTAAGATCTGTGCCTGTTTCTTTGACAGCTTTTTTTGCCTGATTTAGTACACTTTTTGGTATTTTAACCATTTTTAATCCTTTTACTAGCAATACAATTAAATTATACACAGCAAGTTAAAATTATACACGAATCACTTATAAGTGCTCATCTGCAAGCTCTCCAGTCATCTTTATAATCATAGGCAAGTAGCGTGCTCCAATGAGCGGTAAAATTTCATTAAAATTATAATCTAGATCTTTTGCAAGCAGTATTCTTCCACTTCTTCCATTGCCATCACAAAACGGATGAACCCACTCATAAAATCCATGGCGCTCGAAAGGACTTTTGCGCGATTCTAAATAATTCTCAATGTATGAAGTAATATCATACGGATCTGGATAGCTCACTCCTGATCTAGATCTATGCTTAAAGTTCCTAAGATCACCTGCAGAACCTGCTGGACTTTCAATAACATCATCCCCCAAGCTTTTATGTATGTCTATAATCTTGTCCAAAGAATCAATTTTCTTAAAAGTAGCAGAGCACCTTAATGCACTTAAGTGAGACCTTATAAATTTATTTTGTGTACAATCATCGACAGGAAAGCCTCTCAAAAAATATTCTGCAGCAGTAACACAGCTATCAGAATCCAGCATGTATCTTTCAATCTCATTTGATCTAGAGATAAACTCAGCCAGGTCATACAGATAATTTGGATCACGTTCCCATTTTTCTTTAAACATGTCACAAACTTGTCTTTTATTTAGTTTTTTAAAATCTTTTTTAAGTGACACTTCAGCTCCAGTGCTTTGTGCTGCTAACTCTCCCAAATATCTACCAAATGACACATCACTTGGATAGTGCACACCGTTATCTATTCTTGACTGGCCTATCATTGCAGCTAACGTTTCTAATTCAGAAAGCTGATCGGGGTTTTCTCTACCAATTATGTTTGCAATAAAATATGCCATTGCTGTGTGGCCGCTAGGATAAGCTGAGCTTTTATTTTTCCTTATGTTGTGTGCAGAAAAAGTGTCATCATACACTTTGAACGACTCTTTCGGTCTCGGTCGATTATAATAGTTCTTTAAAAGCAAGACCACCTTATCAAATTGATTACAGAGATCACTAATTTTATCAGTGTCAACGTCTAATGACGCTTCCTTGACGTACTTTTGAAATATTTCTTCAGGTTTTTTGTCACTAATATTTAAAAACTTAGCAGAAAATGTAGGGTTAACAATGCTCTCTTTGACAATTTCTAATTCTTCTAAATGATCAGGTGAGCCTTCTTTTGGAGGATGCAAAATAGGAATATCATTAGCATGTAATGCTAAGTCAGCTAAACTGTTGTTTAATTTCTGAATTTTATCGACACTGAATTCTTTTTCAATGTTTTTTGTTTCCTCAAAAAGTAACTCAAGTGATATCATGTTAGCCACCCAAGCTTAATCAAAATCGCCTGATTGACCCATTGCAAGACCTGCAGCAAATGCTTCTTGGGGTGTTAAATCATCAATATTTCCTGTGAAATTTCCATGGCCTTGATTTTGAAAATCAACATCTACGTTTGTATCATCAATAGCACTACAAGGGTCGCCTAATTCATGGCCCCCACCGCAAGAACTACAGGATGTAGATTGCACAGGAATATCAAATTCAATAGACTCATTATCTTCCATATCATCCAAGTTTATAATTGTGCCTGTTCCCGCATCAGTCAAATCATCGCGTGAAAATAATGCATCATCTTGCAAAAGATTAGCTATTTCTTCAAATATTATTTTTCTTAAAGCTTTTCTAGATAAATTGTTCACAAAATTTCTCCTAAAATACAGAACCCGAAGCAATGCTTTCAATTAAAAAGCTAAGCTTGCTATCTCCGTTATAATTATACGCTTCGCTAGCTCTTTTAATAAATTCATTGCGACTCATTTCACCCACATCCTCGTAGCCGGCAGTATCCATGATCCTAACATCTATATTGTAAGCAAAAAGAAGATCTGCTATCTTGTTAGTTTTATGTTTTACGTCCTCGTCCAAAGCCAAAAGGACTGGTGTTTTATTTTCTATTATTTTATGAAATATTTTATGATCTTTTGACATATAGCTGCCTAAAAGGCATGTTGTATTATTATTGCACTTGATTAAATCAAAAACACCCTCAACTAAAGTTACTTCTTGATTCCAGTCTATTCTTATTTCATCAAAAACAATTTCTTTTTTGTCTGCTTTTGAATTTAAATACTTTGGTAAGATATCATCATCAATTGACCTACTTACGTAATAAGTAAGAGTCTGATCTTTATCAAATGAAGGAAAAATAACACGCCTGTTCCAGAATCCGCCCGATACTACTGTACCTATTTTATGATACCACATCTGCTGGAGTGTAACTCCGCGAAGTTTAAGGTATCTCAAAACTGCTTTAAAGTCAGGATCGCTACAACAAATATTAGGTGCAATAAGCATAAAATTATTCGGTAATTTTATTCTTTTAACTTCACACTCTGTGCTCAACGTACTATCTGTATTTATTTTAAATGTTGCTGCATACTCTCTTGCATAATCGATACCACGATGTTTACTGATCAACTTGAATAAGTTCTTACCCTTAACACCGCAGACCCAACAATGACACCTCCATGTTTCTAAACATATAGAAAATTTCCTTTTTTCATTTGACTTACCACACTCAGGACACTCAACGGCAAAATTAGTACCGTCACGACTAATACTTCCTTCGCCAAAGTGCCTTGTTATAAAGTCAATTTTTGACGTTATTGTTTGCATACTAACATAGTAATTAGATTTTATTCATTTTTCAATATAAAGTGTGCTTTTCCTATAACGTATGAATCTGCCATGTCGTAAGCTTCGTTGCAGAGCCTTTGCTTACCTTTGTTAGGGCCGCTTTTAAGTATTTTAGTTGGCCATTCTATAACAGCCTGTTCTTGTATGTTTTGATCATTGTCAGATTTGACCCAGTCATAAACTTGCTCTTTTGTAGATTTAGAACTTTTTCGATCTATTTTTAATCCAATACTCTTTCTAGCCGTATTTACATTATGGGCAAAAATAGGAACACTAAGTTCTGAATGGCATAGCCACCTAACTACACCATTAAATTGTGCAAGTGTCATCAAAGTTTTTGCAGATGATAGACCGGGCCTAAATGCTTGTAGATTTTCTTCCACAGCTACAGCTTCTATAGGGTATAAAAGTATTAATTTAAGTAGCTTAGATTTAACTTTAGCAGCTTTTTCATACAACCCCTTATGTTTACTAAGGTTTATGTAACCTATACCTTCTAATTCATTCTGGTCGTTAAATATACACCAACCAGTGCAAGACGTAGATATATCTAGAGACAGCAGCAATCAAAAATCCTTTTTAACTTTAAACAAAAATCCCTCTTCTTCTTTTTTCATTACAGGCTGTGCTAGATTTGCTCTCATAATAACATTAAGGTTGTCATCATGAACATTTATCCCTGTTATGTAAACAAACTTTGAATTAGAATCATTAGCATCAAGTGATGAAGATATTAATTTATACTGCGGGTTTGATGAAGAGTTAATCATTCCTTTAGGGCAAAATGCATTAATTGTCATAACATGCATATTGTGCTCACCATTAAATTTCAAGTCCGTCTTATCTTTTGCAAAATAAAATGCATGAGGTGTCTTGATTATAGCTATTCCTTCATCATAAAATAAATTGCCAAAATTTGCCCACTTTGCTTGTGTCGTTAAACAATCAGCCCTATAAAGCCCTCCCACCCCGTTATCTTTAAACGTAAGTTTGATTCTGCCTCTTGAGCCGGTAAGATCACTATCGACTGCAGTAAAAGACCCTGGGTGTATTCTATTGCCGTAATATAAATTAGATATATCAAATACAACAATTTCGTTAGAGCTTAAATCTCGTGTTCTTTGCGCAATTGTTAAAACTGCACCTGGTGCAACGCCTGGATTTTCTGGGGATGCACCAACAATCTGATCAAATATGCTTCCAGTTTGAAATACTAAACCTTCAAAAAGCGACGATGAAGGAACTAAATTTTCTAAATTAATTATAGAATAATCATAACCTCCGCCTGGCGTTAAAAATACTTTCTTAAGTGCTTTAGAGCCGCTATTTATAGGAAAGTAGTTAGGCCTAAAAAGGCCGTTGTCATTAGGCAATAAAGTAAAATTTCTCTTAAGTGTAGACCCAGATGCATATGATACGCCTGCAAGTGAAAGCTTAGATTCAGGAATAGTACCGTAAATATACTCATCTGCAGTAATGTTCTCAATTGTTTGTTCAATTTCCGATGCTGTTAAATGAAATAATCTTGGAAATTCACCTGACACAAATTCTCGAGTAAAATTTTCTAAATTAATTAATTTTCCACCCACACCAAATGAAAATGCTACATTAAAAGGGTCGTCTGTTGTCGATATTATTTTCTGGAAAGGTGTTTGCAACACTAGTCTTTGTCGTGTCTCTGCTTGAAACAGTGGTGGAACATAAAATACTAACCCGTTACCATATTCTGTAGGCCCATTATTTCTTATTTCAAACAATTGTTTTGAAAATAAAAACTTATCATAAAGCTTGACATCATGTATTTCTGCATTTAGTGGGTGGCTCAAACTATAAGTATTTTCAGGTGGGTCAGTAGAACCTGCAGCTCCATCATTCCAATCTGTAACCCCTTCATTTTCTTCTGCATTTGAATTAAAAAACATCGGGAGGTTAGAATTGGGCCCATCATAAAAATTACCCATGAAAACAATGTCAGAACCGTCTGTATATAAAAGTGACGAAGATGGAATGTGAAACATTGTACTAGTATCATCTATAATAATGCTTCCAGTTCCATTGTCTATCGCAGTGCCTCCCCATCTAACTGTTACATGATGCCAGTTATTATAAGACAGTGTATTATCCTCCGTGGCGTATACCAAATCTTGCGGAAATGTATTCGTAAGCGCATCAGGGTTAAAACTACTAGGTGGATAATCAGCGCTGTGACTTAATTGAAGAAGCAATCTAAACTTATCTATCCTTCCCTCTCCATCTTGATGTGACCCTGTAATAAGCGACAGTGCAATCGAAGATGACATATGAAATATTGTCCCGGCTTTGAATTCCTTACCTTGATCCATTTTATATCTTGGATTAATCCAAAAGTCAAAAGTAAACGGGCCTTTTGGACTGTAGATATAGGCTCGATCATCTTTTGTATGATTCGGATACATGAGACAAGAAGCAGTAGGAAATATAGAGCCCGTAAAAAAATTTAATGAATTATAATTAGTATAAGAAAATTCAGAATTTGCGTATTGTGTCCTGTGATAAGGCATTAGAACTTTTCTAATATTGTTCTTAATAGAAGAATTTTTCTGAAACTTTGTTACTGGTGGATCAAACCTAAATACATCAATTGTTTTTTCATATTTTCTTGAGACAGGTGCATCACCAACTGCTTCTAAGTACCTAGACATAAAACCAGATATATCTGCTGATGACAGGCCTTGTGCTCTAATTTGGTTTATTCTAGCACCGGCTGTTCTTATGAGTTCAATAATTTCAAAGTCACCTTCATCATAGCCTGGAGAATTAATATACAGCGATCCAGTTTTACTATTGTCATGTCGTCCTGTACCAGTTTTTTCCGGCTTAATTATATCTCTAAATCCACTGCTACCTGTATTTAAAAACTCTATAGCAGAGACTTGTGCAGAACCTGTTATTCCTGCTGATGATGAGATAAAATGTACTTCAGGTCTTAGTAAAACACTTGAATTTTCAAATAGATCTCTAGTAAGATAGATAAAAGCCATAACATTAAAAGTCCAACCTCACTCTAAATGTTAAGTCTTTCTCATCATTTTTTTCTACCGGCCGTGACATCTTTGCAACTGCAAGCAACTCATTATTTGCATCAAATAGCCCTACAGACGTAACAAAAGAAAATCCTTTTTGTATATTTGCTTGCGATTCATCAATAACAACAATTCTACCATCAGCAGTTGTGTAAGTTGGATTTGTTGAGTAATTAAATTCATCTGCTGTTGCACGACAAAATACTAAAGTAGAATTAATCTGCGTATTGTTCTGATATGTCATAACCGTATTTGATCCGCTACCAAATCTTGTCAAGCATATGTGATCAAGAATATTGTCAATAGAACCTGATGTTAAGAAGCCGGGGATAAATTTCTGTGACATTACAACCTGACCGGCTGAGACATCTGCGTATGCATTATTATTCATCGCACTTATTGCACCTGACATTAATTGAGATCCAGATACGATTGCGTCCAAATTTAAAACTGTTATGCCCTCTTGATAGAACATTAAACCAACGTGCCTTGCTGTATTTGATGCATCTACAATATTGCCTACATCACCTCCAGCCGGAGAGGTCTCAATGGATGTTGCTGAACCTACATCAGTATATATGTAAGATCCAGAAGCTGGATTTAATGGCGACACTGTTAGATTAGCCCAGTAGCCCTCGTTAGCATAAGTAGGATTACCATACGATGAACTTTGAAAGAATCTCATTGCAAATGTTTCACGTTTTATTCCGTCTCTAACAAAAAGTCGCTTGTGAGTTAAGAAAAGTGCATTTGGTATTGATGTTGTAGAACCAGCAAAGTCAGCAGGCGCATTTGTTGTTGAGAAAGGTGATGTAAAAAAATTGTCTGCATCTCCAAGTAATGATTGTGCAAATTGACGATAAAGATTAACTTTTTCACGCATCATCAATGAAGACGAAGGAAATATCATCTTTCCAGCTGCATCTGTAGACTGAATTGAAGAACTAACTGTGCTTGACCCAGAATATATACCCAGAGTTATATCAAATAATGCATTTGACGTCTGAAGTTGTTTGTCTTGGTCGTATATAGTTTGAAATAGACTTGATGTAACTCCGGGCCCTATGCCTCCGGTTACAAAAACTTTATATTTTTTTCTTGTAGATGACCCAGATATGTCTTGTTCAACAAAATCAACTAATTGATTCAAGTATGATCTAGTAGATCTAATATCTGCGCTTGATATTGTTTTAAATGTAGCCACTTATCTGCCTCTTATTAATTCTTTACTGTGTAATCTGTATTTCTTTTTGTGCTGAAACACCTGAGTTGAGTCCTGCTATCGTCATATAAGTTCGAATATACTGCCCTGTTGCAACACTATAAGTATTGAAGATCGACGTTGAAAATGATTTAGTAATAACTGTAAAATCTGCAGTTATAGAACCATTGCTAGATGTTGTACCTACTCTATAGACTGCTATATTGTCAGAATATTTAAAATCAGGCGTTTTACCCGATATCGATACAAATAAATCATTAACTTCAACTCTTACTTCACTATCAATTAGGTCGTTAGGAATTGATTGATTTTGTGTATTGGCTATTGTCACAGTAACATCTTGGCTGGTCGCTGTATTCGTTGAATTATTTGTATTTTGTGCCAAACTAACTACTGTATCTGTACCAGCGCTGATTGACAGCTGTGGTAAATAAACCAAATATTCGTTAGAAATAGAAAGTAGATTATATTTCATAGACAATGAGCCGATTGTCAGTGCTTCCATAATGGGCGTATTTTTTTCAATCTTTTCTTTTCCGACAGTCCTTCCGTATTGCTGAATTATAGAATAATCTACTTCATCATCTGATAAACCGAATTTAAATATATTGAAACTTCCATCATTTCTAGCTAATGCTGCACGACCCTTGTCTGTCAATACTGCATCAACAATAATATTATTAGTGCTGTGATCTAGAAAACCCATATTTTTATTCTCCTGTCAATAAATATACTCATCAATAAAAAAGAGTAAAAGTTTTATGCTAATCTGTAGTAATTCCAAATTCAAAACTAAGATTGCTTTTTGATATTTTAGCTGCTGGAACCGACAAGTTT
>Ga0209657_1001068_pt1 | contig 17057 bp, 12 predicted proteins | sample SaaInlV_100m_DNA_FD_184650 | JGI IMG/M metagenome (GOLD analysis project Ga0209657, IMG submission 184650) | Marine microbial communities from expanding oxygen minimum zones in the Saanich Inlet - SI037_S3LV_100m_DNA (SPAdes) (version 2) | ecosystem: Environmental > Aquatic > Marine > Intertidal... | reverse complement strand
AAAAAACATTTGCCAGAACTAATTAAAGTGTATGATGAGTTAATGGTTGATCATAAGTGGGAGTCACATGATGATATTAAGAGTAGAGAATGGAAAAAGAAAAATAGGGGAAAGAAGTTATTTAGTAGTGTGTCTGGTGAATCATTTACAAAATCAAATGATGTTATATATGACATAAAATACTTGGATATAGATAGAAATATAGTGCCAATAGAAGAAGCATTGTTTATTGTAAAGAAAGGATATATTAATAATAAGTTAGTCAGTATTCAATACATGGTGCCAGATAAAGAGTGATATGTTATGCGTTGTATGAAAAAAATTGACGAATCATTTAATGAGGATGACCATCCAAGAGGACAACCAGATAATGCAGGTCAATTTGTTGCTAGTGGAACTGTATCTAAGACAAAAAGGAAAACAAAAAGGAAAACAAAAAGGACAACAAAACCTAAACCTAAACAATATGATACTCCATTTTCTTGGAGAGATACATCAAAACCTCTAAGTACAAAACAGAAATTTAACTATCGTAGTAGATTGCATGATATAAAGACATACAGATCAAGAGGTAAAAATTATCCACAAAGAATTAACATATCAGATGCAACAAATCCAGAACTTGTAAAGGTTTTCACAGGTTTTTGGAATACTGATCCATCAGTAAAAGCGATGATAAAACATATTGATTATTTAGGACTAGAATATCGAAAGAATACAAAGTGGGGAGGTATGTGGTGGGGAAGTGATAAGAAAGTAGTTATATATGATTATCCTTCACAGACAATACCTTATTTTAAAAGTACAGTAGTTCATGAAATAGTTGGTCATACTTTCTGGGATTTAGCCAGAGAGTGGTTTAGAAATGACCTTATTGAATTTAATGAACTTGCAAATAAAATGCCACCAGTAAACCAATATTGTAAAGACAATGAAGAAAAATGGAAATCTTGGAATGATGAAACAGCTAATCAAATTAGAGCATTGGATAAAAAATATGGTATAAAGAAGGATGAGTATGGATATACAGATGTTGGAGAACAATTATGGGGAGATGATTTAGATAAATATTATGCAGATAAAGAAAAAATAGAGAAAGGTGAATTTATAGGAAATCCTAGTAATGAATTTATGAACAGGGATAGTTCTTCAATGACAAGATATGCAAACGAACAGCATTCTGCAATAACAGAAATGATGTATGATACTTTGAAAGACAATGTTGAGAAAGGAGCTGATCAAGTTTTAATTGGGGATGAAGATTTTAACAGAATGAAAGTGTTGTGGATTAAATTACATCCAAAGTTCCCTCAAAAATCAGGTGAGAGTTGGAATCCATTTAATGAAGAATTAACTATGCGTTGTATGAAAAAAATTGGTGGAAATGAAGCAGAAACATTATCAGTAATAAAACTAGTATCATCGGAAGCATTCGTAGAACAGGAACATCCACGAGATGGAGATGGAAAGTTTGCAAAGAAAGGATCTAGTCCAAGAGTTTCAATTATAGATAAAATAATTGATGTTATTGAAAAAAATAATATATCAGATATTGACGAAGAATATTTAATTGCTCCTTTTTCACGTACAGCAGATCCAGATTCCAGTATGCAAGGGATTAAAAAGAAATGGGATGAGTTAGCAAAAACCAATCCTGAAATAAAAAACTTACAAAAGGAATTAGAGGAATATGGTGAGAATATAAATAATACCGTTAAAAAACAATATGAAGAAACTACATCATTATACAGGGGTATGAGAACTGACGAATTAGATTTTTATATAGAAACAGGTAGAGCAGAACCATATGGTTATAGATTCATATCATTTACAATGGATAAAAATATTGGAATGGGTTTTGGTAAAAATGCAGGTGTTACAGTTGAATTTGATAAAGATAATATAAAGAATCAAAAATTATGGAATGGGATGGACATGGTAATTGAACCCAATAATTATGATGTTTATTCTAATAGTGTAGATGCAGAAAAAATAGGTCATCGATACCCTATATCTTTTGCAGATGAATTAGAGGTTAGAAGTGTTCAATTTAACATAGAAAATACAATTAAGAGTATAACTTTACATCAAGACAAATTTTATAATGGTGATGATATACAAAATGATTTAGAGAAGTATACAAAAGCATTCCCAAATGCTAAAGTATCAATATCTTCAGTAGGATTTACGGAAGCATTCGTGGAAGATGAACACCCACGAGATAGTGACGGCAAGTTTACATCTAAAGGAAATGGCATTAATAATGTGGATAAGGTTAAAGAATATAAAGATGATTATACAATAAAACAAGTTTTGAAATCAGGTGGAATTCCAAATGAGATGGAATTAGAAAAGGCAAGACTGAAAAGAATTATTGATGAAGAAAGAAAAATTGACAGTGATAGAGAATTTGAATATAATTCAAGTGATGGGGATGTTTATAAAATGAATGGTACACAAGAATATGAAAATGCATTGAAAGATTTAAATGATCATAACAAAATAACGAAAACAATACAAAAGGATTATGATGAAGAATATAGGAAATCTTATGGTTGGAAAGATGGAGATCCTTTAAAATGGACAGAATATAATGATGATGGTGGAGATTCATCAGAAGATGGATATGGAGCAAACTACACTTACAAACATTTAGATAAAAAAGATAAAGATGTTTTAATGAGAGATATATGGAATACTAAGACAAGAGATGAAAGAGAAGATCAATATAATTATTTAATCGGTGATAATAATTTCGGTGAAAAATCAAAGACAGATAAATTATGGGATGACTTGAACGATAATGAACAAAATAATATAATTTATGAAGCTAAAACTTATGACGGCATACTATATGATAAATGGTTACAGGGAGAAACAGAATCATATTATAATTGGAGAAAAGAACACGATGGTGTTTTATCGGATCAGGAAAAAGAACATAATAAATTATATTCAGAATACAATAGTCTTGAGAAATCGGAAACGACTTTAACAGATAACGACAGATTGGAATTTGCAAAAACATTGTGGAATGATACATATTTGGAAAAACATACCGATGAAGAATTAATAAATCAAATTTCAAGTGGGTATGAAAAAATGGCTTTAGAGGAAAAACAGAAAAAATTATGGCAGGAAAAAATACCAAAAACATACTTTGGTAAAGATTTCAATGATAGAAGTGAATATGCTGGAAAATATTATGACAGTCTTATGCCACATATTAAAGAAGATCTTCTTATAAATGCACTAAGTCCGACTAATGATATTGATGATATATCTGATGATATATCTGATGATGGTGATATAACAGATCATAAGTGGGATGAGTTGAACTATAACCAACAAAAAGAAGTACAAGAACTAATGGAACTCTCTCCAGATGATGATAATCCTGTGAGTGCAGACGATCATTCAGAAAAATTAGAAAAATATACACTTAATATGAATCCACAAAAAGCAATAGGATTTGATTATGAAAAAGGAATACCATCTACACCCAATATAGATGATCTGAAAAAGTGGTCAAATTCAATGGAAAAAGAAGCTTACAGTGATCAGTCTGAAATGAATTCAAAAAATGTTGAAATACCAATATATCCTAAATCTGAACAACGAAGTGTGGAAGAACATAATAAACAAGTTGAAAAATTGACCAAGCAAGTTGGTGATATGGAACCTATGAATAAATTAGTTAAAAAAACATTTGATTATATTAGCGATAACATTGATAACTTAGAGTTTGATATGAAAATGTTCAAACATAATTGGGAGATGAAACAACAACGACATATAGAACCAATTGAACAAATGATAGAACAGAATGGTGATCCAGACGGCAAACTTCAAAAAATGATAGATGCAAGAATTCCAACTGAAGAAAAGAAATGGAGAGAATTATATGTTCTTCAGGCAAGGACAGGAAATATTGGTATGGATGATTTTCCATCAGCAAAGGATAGATCAGAACAGGCAATGCATATGGCAAATATTGTAGAAAATAATCCAGAAGTAGAAAAATTATGGAATAAAACAATGATAGAAATGGATAAATTAAATCAAGATAATTATGATTTATTCCTTAAAACACCTGAATTTTATAGAGGAACAACAACCGAAGAATTGGATAATTATCTAGAGACAGGAAATATGGGAGGAGATGATAATAAATATAGTTATGTAAGTGCAACAATGGACAGAACACAAGCAGTAGGAAATTCTAATCAACGTGCAACAAATGAAGGAAAGGAAAGAGTTACAATAATCTATGATGGAGATTCAACAAGAGAAAAATCAGTTCCACTCCAATACAATTCAATGCCAATAGAATTTCATTATAATTATGGTGATCCGATAGAAAAAGCTGACACTCCTAGTGCATATACTTTCTATAATGAAAGGGAAATAAGAATGAATGAAGATGTTACACATCCAAAGATAGTAGGACTTAATTTTGGTGGTTTACATAATTTAAATCCAAAAGAAGCAAAAAAACGTCTTGATGAACTTGTAGAAAAATATGGATCACTTACAAAGAATATTACTTATGATCAATGGGCTAGTGATCGTATATAGTAATTTATGTAGGCTTATTAAATATGCTTAAATACTCATACATTGAAACAATTATATGCCTAGAAAGGTTATCAGAGAAGTCGAGGATCAAATTGATTATAAAGGCGATCTTCCAGCACAAAAACCCGTCAAGGGTGCAGGTGTTGCAGAAAGTCCAGACACAGTTTGGAACGGAACAACTCGTACACAAGATAAACTAGACACAGGTAACGCATCAAATCACTCCCAAGATCAGAAAGTTTTGAGTCTAACTCAAACTACTGAAGCCGAGGGAGAACTTGCAGCAGATGATGAAACAGGAGCAGTTGATAACTTCCCAGCAGAAACTCAGGAAGAACCAGCAGCAAGAGCTGTTAGAGCATCTTCTGATTCAACATCAGAAGCAAGACGTAACAGACTTTATCACGCAAGAGTTCATAAAGCAGAAAACAGTGCAATGAGAGCTATCGAAGCTCAAAAAGCACGAGTCCTTGCAAAACAACTCAAAGCACAAGAAGCAAGATTAGATGTAGAAATTTTAAAAGCACGAGAGTCAGCTAGACCAAGATTAGCAGTAAGTTCACCAAAAGGTGGATTAACTTCTGGAAAGGTCTCAGCTACTGAAGCCGAAGTTTCAAAACCTTCAGCTTGGCTTAGAGCAGTCCAAAGAAACCAAAACGTAAGCCCAGCTTATGTATGGTCAATCAACAAGGAGAAAATCTTTGAGAATTATTCAAAGCAAGGAATTAGATCATTCGATGCTAACGATAATGAAATCATAACAGGAAAAGTAAAAGGTGGCGAGGCAGCTATTGGAAACATTACTGGCCCAGCACAATCCATGAGAATCATGTCAGAGCAAGTACTAGTTTTACCTTCTGGTAAAGTAGTTACTCCAATTCGACAATTCTGTGAGACCAAAATCTTACCTGTTGGTACAAAAGAAGCATTCTTCTTCGACTTTGGAGCAGTAACATTCGCAGACATTGCAGAAGCAAATGATGTCATCAATACTGCAACTCCTAAATCTGATGTTATCATCAGAACATCTGGAACAAGCACTACACCAAGAGGTAGTAGAATTACTATCGGTTATGCACAAACTGAAGAATCTCCAATCGATATTATTGCAAGTGCAAACAGAGCATTCGCTTTAGAATCTATCAATGATGAATCTAAACAAGTATTAGATACATTCAACGATGATACAGCAAATAACGCCAACTTAGCAGCAAACAAAAAAGCTGTCGGTGGTGGTGTAAAGAGTGGAGCAGGTTTATTAAACCATTGGATTAGGGGAGATACAGGAGCTGCAATCGCAGCCGATGCAGCTTTCGGATCATTGAAATATCTTGGTCTACTTAATGCAAAAGGTGTAATTCAAGATCAAGGTTTAGATGATACCAACTTGATAACATATACTTCAGGAAAAGCAATTCGTGACTTGACATTAGATGCAGACTTGGACACATACATTGGTTATTCCAAACCAGCAATTATAACAGAAGCAACCGTAGAAAGAATCGCAGGAACTAACTTAGTTAGATCCAGTGCAGTTTCTAATGGTAGTGGTGCATTTGCAGCTCAAAAGAGATCTGTAATGTTCGTACCAAACGTTGCATTCGGTTTAATTTCAGGAAGGGATTTAACAATGGAAGCCCAAAGACGTAACGAACTTCAAGCAATTCACTTAACTGGTACTCAAAAAGTAGCAGGTTTAGTAAAGAACGTTGAAGCAACTTGTCGAATCAGTCACCTTTAGAATTTCACAGTGTTTAGAAAAAAAACTTTTTTTCTTTTTTAATTAACAAATAGCATTGGCTATAAACAATTAAATGATAATGGGTAGAGGTTCCCATCAACCATTCAAATCCAGAGGACATGACTCCTTTCATGAATGTGTTCGAACACATCCAATATCGAAAGGTTTACCAGACTTGTTTCGAATAGGTTTTCAAACATTCGGCTTTGTGAGTAGGCATTCCACCTATCCCTCAAAGGTTCATCCATGTGATTTCTCACATTTTCCTCCACTACAATCCCTCAACTCAATGTGCTTTGCGTACACACCATGACACGTTTTGCATTGCGTGATAGTGGTTGTTTGAATTTACAAATACTCTAGATAACACTTCAATATTAATGTATGGATTTTAATAAAAAGATTTATGCCTAATTATTCTTATAAATGACTTTATGTAATTTGATTCATGAACCAAAATATTGTGTTCAAATGTCATTTATGTAAGCATGAATCAAAGGATGCAGTTGAAATAGGAATACATTTCAAAAAAAAGCATAATTATAACTTTATTAGGAATGATAATTTAGTATAAATAATGTCATACACAGAATATGATTCCATAAAAATCAAACTACGAATAGCAAATGACTCAATGAGAGATGAGATAGAGTTATATATGCAAGAGATAGACGACTTATTGGATAATAGATTAAGAGCAAGATTAGGTTCTATTAACATATACGGAGATGAAATAATACTCCCATTAACATCTGAAACTGTTCCAGAACTTCCATTGGAGTTGAAAGGAATTGCAAACAATTTGGTTGTTGCAAAGATAAGATTACAAAACAGTGAAAAGCCAATGTTATGGGATGCAGAGGTAAACATACTTGATAATTATTTAGATAGAGTTTATGGTTACATTAGAGGAACTGCTTTTAGACCAAGAAGGGCAACTTCATTAAGTCCAGAAACTGGAGCAATTGGACAAGTTGTAACGGTAACTGGATCAGGATATGCACCAATTCAAGAATTAACAATTACATTTTCAGAAGGAACAATAGTAACCACACCAGTTAGTGTTATATCAACCAGTAAAGGAGCATTTAGTTTTACATTCCCAATTCCAGCAGATACTGCTGATGGTGCAGTTACACTTAAAGTAAATGATACATTCGGTGGATTGGTTTCTAGTTTTCAGGTGACATAGAATGCAATCTTGGTCACAAGCTGATGTAATTACACAATTACAAACTGGTACTTATCCAACAACTCAAAAAGGACTTTCTTATTATCAACAGAAACAAAAATTTCCAATATATCCATTTGTAGAGGTAAGAAAAGTACAATCAAATTCTGCAACTACAGACATACAAAAAGAATCAGAAGAACAAGTATTTGAAATAAGATTCTATATGAAATATACAGCACCAGAGAGTGTTGAGGAAGCAGATAGAATTGCAACAGAAAATGAACTACTTGCACGAATAACAGCAAAGGACTGGATACCAACAGGAGTAATACAGTTAGAGACTAAGACATGGAGAACAGATATAATAGAAGAACCAATTTACGGAAGTAAAAGTGTATTAAGATTCACAATAAAGGATGTAGACACAACTTCTGGAAGTGGGTTAATTGGTGCTGATGACAAACTGGAATTAAATAGTGGATTGGCAAGTGTATTCACCATACAGATTTTAGGCATATCCACAGATCAAGGATTTACTATGGATCCACATTTCAATGATGAAAGGGAGAAAGTATATGGAGCATATCAACTCATAAAGTATGGAGAATTCACTATAACATATGAAAATACAAATGCCATACAAAATGCCATAAAATTGATAAATGACACAGGTTCTGGATGTAATGGTAGATATATACGTGGAAAAGGTGCAAATCAACAAATCAAACAATTTTCATTTCAGATAGGAAATACAACAACTCAGGGAACTTATGGGGAGATTGAGAAGGCAACTACCACATTTTATGCCAATGGAACTTGGTAAATATGTTTAAATGATATAATAATATTAAAACACTATGGCTGCACCAAACAATTTCAACGAACAGATTTATCGTAATAAAGCATTCGAGGGATTTGTGCAATTTCAAATACCAGATGGAAGTGTTTGGTATAGATTAAAAGAAAGACAAGATATGACATTATCATTTAATTATATCAGAACAGGACATTATTCTGATTCAGGTAAAAAAGCATTAGATCCAGCAGGTATAGGACATAATTTTTCTTGTACTATAAAATTAACAAGTGATATGTTTTCTAATACGGCTTGGACTTATACAAATGGAGTTTTAGATAGTGGTATAAATATAGATAAAAAAACACTTTCTTATTGGTTATACAAAAATGAATTACATGAGCCAATAGAGATGATATTTGTTACAAGTTTTCCAACATTAGCTGCACCAGCACCAACTACAAATGATGATGTGAATATTAAAATACATATGGATCCAAATAATTTTTCAACTGGTTTAGGTTCAAGTGGTGGATCAGCAAACTTGACAATATCTGGAGAAGTGTTATCAATTACCCATGCAATAAGATCTGATGGCACTGATCAATAAATGACAATTGAAACGTATGATGATTCTAAAATTAGAAGATTTATAAATATACCAAGTGTTGAATGGGCAAAAGCTAATAAATTAAAAATAATAAGATTTCAGCATCTTTACAAAGACTTCATTAAAACAAAGGCAACCGAACTTGCAAACAAACTGATAGTTGATCCAATTGTAGAAGAAATGAGAGTAAATAATGTTTCCAGAAAAATTTATGAAACTGTTAAGGTAAAAGATGTTATAATGGATAGTAGAACTGGAACTATCTTAATAAAGATAAACTGTGAATATTTTTCAGAAGATGGATTTGATGTTGCAGTGGCAAGGGAATACGGAACGGAAGATCACATGATCAGACCAAAGGGAAAAACAAATGGTGGTGCAGATATTCTTTCATGGATTCAGGGTGGAGTAAGAAGATTCAGTGGTGGTCACATGGTTAGTGGACTTCCAAGATTAAACATAATAGAAAGACGAGTTGAATGGGGAGAGTACGAACTTCAACAATCATTAAATATAGAATATAGAAACTGGAAAAGAAATTTGTTTGGTTTGACATCTACAAATGAAAATATTTATGCATTAGAATCTATTTACTCTTAGATTCTAATATTCTTTCTTCTCTCAATGTAATGACTTCTTTGTCACTAAATCCTTCTTCATCAACCCATATTTGTACTCCGTCACTAAATACAATTGAATCTCCTATTGACATACTTGTATGGTTTGATCCAACTTCTCTAATATGTTTTTGACCTTCTGGAGTACCCAATGGATTATCCCAAGGACTGTTCAATGCCATGAAGATTAGTTCTCCAATTTCATTGTGACTTTTTATTGCATCGAATTTTAGGTTTGATGTAACCTTTACTACTTTTACTGATTCTTTTTCAACATTTACGACTTTGTAAAAAACGTCTGCTGTTAAAACCTTGCTTTGTTGTTTTGTTTCACTCATGTATTATCTAAGGTATATGGTATTAATAAATGTATCTAAAATAAAAATAAATTATACCAATCTGCCATCATTTGATGACTCATGGTAAGGACATTCACATCCTATTGGATCTTTTAATTCTCCATTGAAGTATTGACCGATTCTTCCACATTCAAGACACTTGTCTTGATTTTCTCCATCCCAACGGTCATCAGTACAAATACAATCTACTATATCAATTGCTTCAACTTCTCCATCTTCATATTCTTGATAGACAGTGTTTTGACCAGCACCTTGACATATTTTGCATTCTGTAAGTTTTTCTTCTGCTTCTTTGAATTGTTCAAAAGATTCTTCTTGTGCTTCTAAAACTGCTTCACGTTCTGCTGTAAATTCTAGAAATTTTGATTCCCAATATAGAACGTTTTTCTTAAAACGACTAAATGAATTTCCGTCAGTAGTTGTGTGTTGACCACGAAGATTATCGTCAATTTGTTTTTGTAGACGATTGGATTCACGTTTAAAGTCAGCAGTTGCTTTTTTGGTTTCTACGATAACGTTGTATTTCATGTATTATCTAAGGTATATACCATTAATAAACGTATCGAAATTATGCTAATATAGTAGAGAAATTATATTATGAATAATGGTGAAAAATCTCGATAAAGAATATACAAGTGTAAATACAATATATGAACAGCAAAAAGAATATAGAAAAACACCAGAAGGTAAATTGGCATTAAAACGTGCAAATGAAAAACAGTTACTAAAAAAGATGTCCACTTATAATTGTGGTCAATGTGGAGATAATGAATTTGAAGTTTTGAATGTATATGACGGTATAACACTTTGCTATAATTGCAGATACCGTAGAGAAAAAGTGTTGGAGTTGAATGAGTTTTGCCAGTAGATGATGAAATTAATCTAAATGATCCAGAAGGTCTTACACGAGAACAATTAGATATTATGAATAAGGAGGCAGATGAGTTAGCAGAACTTGCAAAGGGAGCAGAAAAAAATGTAGAGAAAATAAAGAGAGCAGTGGATTCAGTAAATGGTTTAGATACTTCTACAAAGAATATGATACAATCTGAAGTGAAAGGAAATGATGTGAGTGGACTTGATATTTCTACTAGACTTACTATGGTTGAAAAACAATTATTAGATATTGGTATTCATACTCAAGATCAGAAGAAAACTGATGAACAACATGATATTCATATAAATGAAGCACGTAAACACAGAATGGAGATTGAAAGAAAGATAGAACATGGATTTGCTGAGGTTAATAAGGATTTAAAAGTATTTTTAAATGCTTCGTCTAGTCCATTCCAATTTGCTAAAGGCAGAATTATGGGATTTGTCGGTAAAGCCGGCCCAATAGGTGCTATCGCAATGACAATCTATTCAATTGCACAAACATTATGGGATGAATATATGAAGTCTTTTAAAGAAGGTGGTGCTAACGATATTAGAAAATTAATGGATGATAGGGATAAAGAAATGGCAGAAATGGATGATATATTAAACAGAAGAAATGGTAAAGTTTTCTTTACGGCAGAAACTACTTTAAAACAAGGTAGTCCATATTCTTCAAACACTTCTTTACTGGCAGATCAAGTTTTAAGGTATCAAGCCTTACACTTGGGAGAATAAAATGGCAGATGCATTTATTTATTACAGATTGAAATCCAATAATACAGATATTACTGCAACCACTCCAAATGATGGTTATCCAGATCCAAACGGATCAACAACTGCAAGAAATATATTTGTAACAAACATGGAGGCAAATCATTCTGCACAGATTTTAAAATTTACTTTACCGACAGAAATATTGGAAGGTGTTTCTATGGCATATGAAAATAATATTAAAGATTCTCCTGTAAGTGAGCCTGACGGAGTAAGAAGAATAAACAAACAGGATAATGGTCTAAGTGGTATAACATATACATTCAATGGGTTATTCAAGGATAATGCAACAGACATAACCACGTTAACCAATATGGCTAAAAGATTACAAGTTGAAAGTTCAACAACTACAGGTTCAATGGGTTTTGGTATATTTGGATTTTTTACTGACAGCACAACTATTGCACCATTCAATATTGATCCAACAACACTTAAGGGATTGACACTTAACTCATTTAATATAAACAGAACCAGTCAAAGTCCAAAAAGTTTTGATTTTAGTATAAAAATGACATTCGGTGGTACATATTGAGTGTAAGTGAATTCTATGACCTAACTTTAGAACTTTTGGATAAAACACAAAGTACACCAACACCAATAGCAACAACAGGTAAAGTTATAAATGGTGACCTATCACCGTTTAGAGCAAGTTTAGAACTGATCAATACTGGAAACACTAAAACTGATCATGGTGTATTAAAATTAAGAATACCACAGGATGGAACATTTGTCAGTGTGGAACCTATATTAGTAAACGAGGAAGCAAAAGATAGATTTGTAATTCAAGCACAGATAAGACAACCAGACCCATCTGGTGGGAATCCAAGAAAAGGAAAAGTATTCAGATTTACCATTGGTAGTCCAATAATAGAAGATAGTCCAGATATAGGTGAAACTGTAACTTTGAATTTATTGTCAATAGAGTATAGGGTTAAAGAACATTTATCAAGTAAGCAACTTTTTTTAAAATCTCCAAAAGATGCATTTGAAGAAAGATTAGATGATTATAATACTACAAGAGGTTCACTTGCACCAGAGATTAATTTTTTGAAAAATCAATCTGATCCTCTAAATGACAGTATACAGTTACCTGATGGTTCAAGTATGCATCAAAGTTATATTCCATTTGCACCAACAGTAACACATAATTTATTAACTGAGATAACAGGCAAACTTGCAGAGCCAATAGCCAATGGTGGTACATTTCAGGATTATTATTTTGACTTTGAGTCAAACTCAGTTGGTGGTGATATATCTACTGGAAATATTAATAAAATTGATATTCATTCAGAATTGTTTGGAAAAAATGATAGTGGTGTTGTATTAGATCCACTATCAGATGTAAGTCCTGTTGATGCTGAAAAAAATAAAACTGTTACTACAGATCTTAAAACATTTAAAAATAATATAATATTATCTGGATCAGCAAGTGGTGGTTCATTACCAATGGAAAGAACCAAATTCAATAGTGATTGGCAACACGCACAGGCTAGAAATTTATGGTTGACTGGTGTTATTAGATATAATGATGATGTAAAGTATGGTACAGATATAGTTAAAGCAGAAAGCACTTCATTCAGTGGTAAAAAATATATGAGATTTTTTAAGTGGGCAGGATTAAATGCCGATACAACCAATACAGTGAGTCCTGTAGACACTGCAAATGTATGGTGGAAAGAAGATTTCTCATTGATTCCTACATATAGTGACAAAGCAGAATACAAAGAATTTGAAGTCGTATGTATGTTGGATACAAGTGCAAGTCCAGATGTAATTAGATTTTATGAATTACTTCCAGTAGCTGTATCATCAATTACACGTACAGCAACTGTTGTAACTGTTACAACTCATGGAAACCATGATTTAGTTACTGGTCAAGTTATAAGTATACAGGGATCAAATAATTTAGATGCCAATGATATTCAAATAGTTGTGACATCCAATACATCATTTTTCTTTCAATCTTTAGGTGTAAATACTAGTCAAACTGGTATAAGTAATTTCAGTGTATGGGTAAAAGATAGTAGGATTCATATTAAAGGAGATCCAGCACCTAATTCTACACCTGCACCAGTGAAATGGAGAGCAAATACATTTGCTCCTATTAGAGATTCTTTACGTGTTCCATTTTACTCATATACACCGTGGACTAGTGATTATGAAGCACAGTTGGCAAATCTTAGTGGCACACCATCTATACCAGAATGGACTGCTGGAACATATAATAGAAAAGACGAAGTACAAAAAGACGGTAAAGTATATTTTGTTGATGGTTCAAGTACAACAAATACTCCACCAACTAGTCCGTGGAAGTTAGGGCAAAATTCAACATATCCAGATTATAATTCTAGTAGAACATATTTTAAAAATGAAGCTGTAAAATATAATATCGGAAATGTGGTAGTTCCTGATTGGCAGGGATATATATCAAAAGTTTCCAATAATCAAGGACATACTCCACCAACATCACATCCGTGGACTAGCAACTATTGGGAGCATTTACAAGTTCCAACATGGGCAGGTGCTGTTCCAGATATGAATTTTGAAAGAGCAAATTTTGATAGAGTTGAAGCAGAAGATCAGTTTGAACCTGTTACTATGAAAGCTGTAACCAGAGCTCAAAGAAATGAAACTGCAATACCATATCAAGAAGTTGTCAACGGTGCAAGGTTTTTGATCAATGGTGTTGGTCAAGGACTTTATTTTTATAATCATGACAATCAAATTGCAGAATGGTATGAACCACCATTTCAAGTTGGTCAATGGAAGTTTTCAAAAACACCAGATAAAGAAACAGAAACTGTTGTTGATTTAAACACAGCACAGATATGGAAATGGACTGGAACAGCTTGGGAAGTTTTCTGGTCGCCAACACCAAATAATTGTACTACAACTTCTATGTTCCATTGTGTTACAAATGGAGATAGATTGTCAATGCAACCAACTTCACCACAGATAAGAAGAACAGGATTTGGTTTAGTTGACGGAGCAACACAGATACCAGCTCAAGCCATAAGACTGACATATCATTGGGATCAATTATTTGGAAGTAATATGAATTTGAGTAGCAGAGGTGCATGGTGGATACAACATTTACCAATACCATTCAGACAAAATGCAGGTGGAATAACAAGGGATATAGGAGCAGTATATAAAAACAGTTTACTTGATACTGCAAATCTTGACCGTGATAGAAAAGGAAATCAGGGTTGGAATAATGGATTGGACAGTGAAGATTTAGGAAGTATTGTTTCACTTACAATGAAAGTTAGGCTAAGTGCGAGAGATGACAGAAATAGATTATGCAATGGATATGCAAACTTTCCAATGGTTGCATGGGCAATAGATGTGTTTGGAAGAATTTGGTTTGAAAATTTTACATTGGAAAGAAACGGTCAATATGAACATGTAAGGGTTGCATTTGGCAAAAATTCCACAACAAACTTATACCATAACAGAATAGATGAATTATTCAGTCTTTGGGGTTTCACTTTTTCATATAACTGGTTCTTAAAAGAAAGGGAGTTTACTGGAATACAATTTGATTGGAGATTTGTAAAAAGTTGGGGTATTTTTTGGGATTTACCATATGATGATAATCACATGTATACTGGTGTAAGAGATCATTTTATGGACAGTGTAACTTCATGGGCTAATCAAATAGGAAATCATTTGTTATCATCAATATCATTTCTAGGAATACCAAAAGAAAATTATATAATAAATTATGTAACACTTGATATTGATGAACTGGCTTTTGAAAAGAATCTTTATGTAAACAGTGATGATACGGCAGTACCAAATGCAAGAACTGAAATGGAATCACATAACACCGAAACAGATTATTTGAATTTAAAACAAAAAGCAAAGGGTGTAAAGGCAAGAAAACAATTCATACCACAACAATGGTATGTTATGGCACATGGAGATGTAAGAATGAGATTTGGTAAAAAATTCCATATTACTGGAAGTAGAGTTCCAGAACAAGTATCAAATTATCCGAATTCTGCGTGGATAGGTATTACATATGATAAAGGTGATAAAGTTACAAAGAATGGATATGTATGGAAGTCATTACAAGATAACAACGGTGGACATGATCCAACTGATCCTGATGATGGATCATTGTGGTGGGCTAACATGAATGAAAGTGTTTGTCATGAAGTAAAACATATCATAAACAGTGATGGATATACAATGGGTGTTACAGGAGTGCGAAAATTCGTATATAATTAGATATGTCTTGGGAACCAGATACATCAGAGAGTAATGCAAAAAAAACTAGAGATGAGATAGAAAAATTACGACAGGATCAATTCTTCAATACTTCTGCAATAAGCTCATCTTCAATGAGAAACAGTATGGGTACATCTACTGGTACAGGTGGATTCAGTTTTGCAATATTAGGTGATATTATCAAAGAAGTTACAAATGATGTGGTTTCAGGTCTAGGAGAACTAAGAGAAATTTCTGACTCATATTTTTCTGTAGTTCCTGATGTTAGTGAATATGGAAATATAGCAGTTGTAAATAAAATAGCAAATGGTACAGGAACTACAGTAGATACTGCCAACTTACCACAAGATGGACAATTATTAACTTTAAGACCACAAGCAGGTAAATCATTAACATTAAAAAATAATGCAACAACTGGAAACAGTTATGCAGGAAACTTATTATTAGGTTCTGACATAACATTAACAGAAACAGAATCAATAACATTGAGATATCAAAATGAGGTAAAGTATGCTGATACTAATGCATCAGGTGATAAATATGTAGGTGGTTGGATTGTTCATTCTAGTGGAAATGGAATAACAAGTTCAAATGTTAATGTATTAAAAGATCCAGTTAAAGTTGCATCAACTGGAAATAATTCACTTCATCCAGCATGGGGAGCAACAATTGATGGTATTGGAATGGTAACAGGAGATAGATTTTTAATAAAAGATCAAACAACTCAAGCAGATAACGGAATTTATATTTGGGGAACTGGTGCATTAGGAATTTCTTTACGTGCATCAGATATGTCAGATGGATCAGTTCAGAAAGAAGGAACAATGACATACACTCAAGATGGAAACACACAAGCTGAAATATTATATGCAATAAACATAGGTGGAAATAATATTACAATCGGTACAAATGCTAACACTTGGGGAGAAATAGGAAGTGGTAGTGGTGGAGGAAGTGGTACAATAAAATCTCCATGTAAATATGCAACTACAGCAAACATTACATTAAGTGGAGAACAATCGATAGATGGAACAGCAACAAGTACAAGTAGAGTTTTAGTTAAGAATCAAACAACGGCATCACAAAACGGTATCTATGTAACAGCAACAGGTGCATGGGCAAGATCAACTGACATGGCAACTGCTTCTACAATAGAGGGTGGAACAATGGTTTACGTAACTGATGGAACAGTGAACGGAGACAACTTGTTCGGTCTAACAACGGAAGGAACTGTCACGGTTGGAACAGGAAATCAAGCATGGGCTAACCTAACAGTTGGTGGTGCAAATCAAACTT
>Ga0209657_1001057_pt1 | contig 17203 bp, 11 predicted proteins | sample SaaInlV_100m_DNA_FD_184650 | JGI IMG/M metagenome (GOLD analysis project Ga0209657, IMG submission 184650) | Marine microbial communities from expanding oxygen minimum zones in the Saanich Inlet - SI037_S3LV_100m_DNA (SPAdes) (version 2) | ecosystem: Environmental > Aquatic > Marine > Intertidal... | reverse complement strand
AAGATTGATCTTATAGCTTAATACTGAAAAGTATAGAAACGAGGGGGAGTTTATCTCCCCTAAGTTTTTACTAATGGACTTATAAATGGCAGATTTAATTACAATTGACGAATATAAAACTTCGGAAAATATCCAAAGTACAAAAGAAGATCACCGTATCAATTCTTTGATCTCGGCCGTAAGTGCATTAGTAAAAACTTATTGTGGTAATAGTATTGTAGACCACTACTCAACAGATAAAGTAGAAACGTTTTCAATTAACTGGTCTACTAATTTAGTACAATTAACAGAAACACCTATAGTATCAATTGTGTCTGTAGAGGAAAGGGATGATTATAGTTCTAGTTATACTACTGTACCGGCCACCGAGTACTTTATGGATGCTTCCATAGATGGAGTTTACAGAGTAAGTACATCTGGCGGCGCAAAGATGTGGCCAGGTGGTCCTGCCTCTGTAAAAATTACTTATAAGGCGGGATACTCGGAATGTCCTGCAGACTTACAATTGGCAGTAATTGATTTAATTACCTACTACATGAAAGACGAGCATAAAGCGCGTCAGACAATAGCAGGTGCGAGCATCCAGAACAATGCTTCTTCAAGTCAGAGAAACAATGTAGCGTTTCCTGACCATATTAAACGTGTTCTGGATCTGTATAAGAACTTTTAGATATGGCGAAGGTATATAAGCCTAGAACAGTTAAAGGGATCTCGGATAGACTAGCAAGAGATGTGTTTGTATCCTCAAAAGTTTTAAGAAAAGCAATAGATCGCGATAAAACAATACAACAACTGGCAATTATACCTGGTAAGTATGCTGAGAGGTATGAAACTCTCCGTAAAGCTACTGAGGCTATGGTTCAAGAGTTTGGAGAAGGCTCTAGAAAACTGGTTCCAGGTACTAGACTCCAAGTAAGAAGTGCTCAACGTATTTTCGGAGGCGGAGGAAACTTCAGGCAACATAAAAGATTCCTAGAGCAAATAATGCCAGAGATGAAAGAGTCTCACGAGCTAGGGCACAAAAATATTAGCGTTCTCAGAGGCAACATGTCTCTGGCTTTAGAAGGTATGGAGGATTCGGATCCTCGTAGACCTCATTTAAGAGCTTTATTTCAGGTAGCAAAAGAATTAGACAAAATAGTGTCTGAGAACGATTTGCACAAAGTAGACTTAGACTATTTGCTGGAACAGGTTGAAAAAACTGCTTCTAAAAAAAGAAAATATACTGTTGATTATAAGGCAGATGTAGATCTTTTGACAGGAGTAAAAGGAGTTATAGAGTTAGAGTACGAACCTATAAAACTTAACCAACCAAAAGGTAGGATTTCTGCATTTATAGGAGAACTTTTTAAAGATTTAATAGAAGGGGAAAGTAAAAAAGTTACAGAATTTTTTAATAATATTGATATAAGTAATTTACGAGGATCCCCAACATTGCCTATAGATATATTAGATGTACTAACAGAAGCACTTGATCCAAAGAAAAGACCAAAAAAGCGAAAAAGAGGTAGAAAACCCTCAACCGGCAACTTAAAAGGTAGATCTTATAAAAGCTATAAAAAGAAAAAATTACGTTCTGTTAAACAAAAGAAAGTAAGAAAGAGTCCTGCAATGGAGCCTTTACATCTTATCGGTTTAATTAATAAGGAATTACCTAGTACAGTAAGAAAAAATATGCAAAGTCCTCAACTTGAAAATAGAACAGGACGATTTGCAGAAAGTGTAAAACTTACAGATGTAGTGCAAACTCCAAAAGGGTACCCAAGTTTTGGATATACATACCAAAGAAATCCTTACCAAGTGTTTGAAAACGGAAGCTCCGGAAACTGGTCAAACGGAGAAAGAGATCCGAGGCAGTTAATTGATAAATCTATTCGAGAAATAGCAGCACAGTTTGCAATCGGAAGATTCTATACTAGGAGAGAGTAATGAGTCGAGCATATACAACAAGACGTTTAGGTATTATTAGTGCCCTAGTAGACAAACTCAAAACTATAAATGGAGCCGGAACTTTTCTTACTGATTTAGGTGAGAATGTTTCCCCTAGGTTAAAATTTTGGGATGAAGTGGAGGAATTTCCTGCAATTCACTTAAATGCCGGTTCTGAGACACGAGAGTATCAGGCCGGAGGTTATAAGGATAGGTTCCTTAGCGTTACTATTAGGTGCTATGTACAAGCAGAGGATGCTGTAGAAGCTTTAGATGAGTTAATGGAAGATGTCGAATCTGTTTTGGAAGAAAACTCTCGATTAAAGTATAAAGATCGCACTAACACGGATCAATATACACAACAAATCACAATAGTTAGTTTAGATACTGACGAAGGTGTACTTGAACCCTTAGGTGTTGGTGAAATGCTTATAGAGGTTCGATACTAGAAAATGCAGGCAAGAGCAAACGTTCACGTCCTAGCCTTTTCAAGATAACATAGGAGATTACTATGACTGATCAATTATATTTTAGCAGAGACAGTAAAGTCTTTATTAAGAAAGGTTCTCATGTTTGGGAAATGCCTGTTCTTGATGGATTTTCTTTCTCACAAGCAACAAACGCTTCGGAGGTTACTCTGAGTGAAATGTCTGACACTGCTGGAAACAGCCGTCGAGGACGAAAAATGTTTAATGATTCTTATGCACCTGCAGAGTGGAGTTTTTCTACTTATGCTCGGCCATTTGCATCAACAGGCACAGGCACAGGTAAAGCCTCTGACACTAGTGGGCAGCAACATGCTGTAGAAGAAGTTCTCTGGGCTATGATGGTCGGAGATGCAACATACAGTTCCGCTGTTTCCAGTGATGGAGCAGTAGCGACAATTTCAGGTGTAAAAACATTTACAGATTTAACCGGCGATGACAAGCTCGGTGCAGATGCTACTTTTACGGTAAATACGACTACCGATGGTGGAGGTAGTGGAGCAACTTTTTTAATTACTTATACAGAAACACCCGGAACACTTGTAGCCACTCTAGGAGCTGAAAAAGGTTCAGGATATACCGCAAATGATAAAATTTTCGTTTCAAAAGAAAATCTAGCAACGGCTTTGGGTATAGCTGAATCAGCAGTAGAGACTACCGATGCTAATGACGATCTCGAAGCCTTAGTTGCCAGTGTTGGAACTGCCTCAGGGGGTACTACTTTCACTGGATTTGATCGTGACGGCACTGATCTCGATATAGGGTTCGGGAGCTCTAATAAGACCACTTTAGGTACTGCTGACTTTTTCTTTGTATTAGGGGGATCGACGACAGGTACTAAAACTACTTACAAGATTGCAAACTGTTGTGTAAACGAAGCCTCTATAGACTTTGATATTGATGGAATTGCAACTATTAATTGGTCTGGTATGGGTACTATCATTACTGAGGATACTGCACCAACTGCTACAGTTTATGAAGGAGTTAGCAGTACAAGTAACTTTATTCGTAATCGTCTTAGCACACTATCGGCCTCATCTACGAGTCCCACTACTGCTACCTACGACGTAGTTCTTACAGGGGGTAATGTTACTATTTCTAACAATATGACATTCCTTACTCCAGAAACTCTGGGTCTTGTGAATCAACCCTTAGGCCATGTTACGGGATCACGTTCCGTATCAGGTAGCTTTACTTGCTACTTAAACGCAAAGGCGTTATCTAGTGCCGATTTGTTTGAAAACATTGTCGCAGGAACGACTACAATTACTAATGACTTTGATTTAACGTTTAAAGTAGGTGGAGCTAATACTCCCCGTGTTGAACTAGGAATGACAAATTGTCACTTAGAAGTTCCGACCCACTCAATTGAGGATGTTATCTCTTTAGAGACGACTTTCCATGCTTTACCTACTGTAATTGATGGTACTGACGAGCTTACTATTAAGTATGTAGGTGCGTAAAAAAAGTTCTTGACATAGAAGGTCATTTCGACTATACTATGAAATAGAAAATCGAAAGAAGGGGTGATTTTGCCCCTTCTTTTTTAAACAATTAATTATTAAGGATTAGAAAATGAGCGAAAACCCAATTTCACTAGCGAGTCTTATGACTCCTAGCAAAACAGTAACAATTGACTTCCCCGGACATAAGGGAATGACCGTAGACTTATGTTATCTAGCCAGAGAAGAGTTAGTAAAGCTGCGCAAAAAGTGTGTTACTACAAAGTTCAATAAAAAAACTCGTCAACCAGAGGAAGACTTAGATGAGGAAAGATTTTTAATAGAATACTGTAAGGCAGTAATCAAAGGTTGGTCTGGCTTAAAATATCGTTACCTAGAAGAGCTTCTATTGGTGGATATCTCGGCCCTTGACGCAGAAGATGAATTGCCTCATACTCAGGAAAATTCAGAACTACTTATGAGAAACTCAGGAGATTTCGATACTTGGGTTACCGAAACTGTAAGTGATCTTGAAAATTTTACTGGGAACAAGTAGACCATATAAGGGGTTTACTTGAGAGATATGTAAAGCAAGAAGATGAGATAAGTATAGATAAATACTTAGCTATCTGTGAACAGCTTGGCGAAGAGCCAGACCCCGATAAGATGCCGCTCGAGATTTCAGACTTTCCGCCTGAAGTCCAAGTGGCATTTTTTATATTCGGAATACTAGAAGATAGGTGGGATGGTATGTCTGGAACATATATGGGTAAGTCCTGGAGCAATTTAGAGTATTTAATAAAGCTATATGATGTACCAGAGCCAAGAATTGTAGTTTATTTTTTAAAAACTTGGGAAGGTTTATTAATTAACCATAGAGCTGAAAAATCGGAAAGAAAGAGAAAAGCAGAAGAGCGTAAATCTGCGAGCGGTGGAAGAAATTTCACTCATAATGTGAAAGGCTAATGGCAAATAAGCGTATTGAAATCGATGTATTAGTAGACGATAAAGGAACTATGGGCAAAGTAGGTCTTGGAGCCAAGAAAGCCGGAGACAACTTAGACGCTATGGCTAGGGGTGCCCGTGATGCAGAACGCAACACTAAAGGCGCCGCTCAAGCCTCTTCCAACGGCACTAAAAACTTTTCAAAAATGGCACAAGGTGCAGGAGGTCTTGTAGCGGCATATGCTACTCTTGCAGCAAATATCTTTGCAATCTCGGCCGCATACTCCTTTTTAAAGAAAGCAGGGGACTTGGTAGCTCTTACAAAAGGTCAAGAAGCCTATGCAAATAGAACTGGTAAATCTATGAAACTTCTTACTTCTCGTATACAGGATGCAACGGGAGGCCTTTTAGCTTTTAACGAGGCATCACAAGCTGCGGCGATTGGTACCGCTGCAGGGCTGTCTTCGGATCAGCTAACAGGTTTGGCAAAACTCGCAAAGAACGCTTCGGTAGCATTAGGTAGAGATTTAACCGATTCTTTCAATCGTTTAACAAAAGGTGCTATTAAAGCAGAACCTGAACTACTAGATGAATTAGGTATTATTCTAAGACTTGAAAAAGCCTCAAATGATTATGCTAGAGTTTTAGGGAAAAATGCCGACGAACTTACTACTTTTGAAAAATCTCAGGGAATTGTAAATGCTGTACTTGAACAGGGAAATGAAAAGTTCAAAGACGTAGGTGATAATGTAAATAATGTGGCAAAGCTAGGAAAAGCTTTTGACGATCTTGTAAAAAAACTTATGAAATTTATAGAACCAGCCGCAGGTTTTATGGCAACCGTTTTTGTAACTAATGTAGAGGCTTTAGCAGCCGCTTTTGGCTTGCTAGGTTTGTCTATAACTAGAGCCCTGGCTCCCGCAGCGCCCGCAATGGCAAGTATAGCTAGTATGGCGGATCATTCTAGAGCTGCTCTTATGGGTGCAGCGGGTTCGGGGGTCAGAGGGCAAAAGATAGCAGGAGGAGACTTTTCATCGGGTAATCTTAATGCAATAGATAAGGGAGCAGGTTTAAAAAGCGGCAACTCCACTGTCATTGATCAGATGAAAATGACAGAAAGAGAAGCTAAAAAACATACCGCAGTTATCAGAGCCGACCATGCAAGAATGGTAGCTGCAAATACTAGGGGTTTCGGATCCTATAGCGCCAATTTTATAGCATACTTAAGAGGAATGGAAGCAGAGCACGGAAAAACCATGGGACGTATAAAAGCTGCAGGAGCCTTAATGGCCTCAGGGCTTGGAAAAGTGCTAAATGCTGTAGCAATCGTAGGTATGATTTCTTTAGCAATAACCTTTCTAAAAGAGTTTATTGAATATTTAAAAGATCCTGCCATCAAGAGAATGGAAGCAAATGCTAAGTCTCTCGCTCAAGAATATGCAGCACAAAACGAAGAAATTTCAAAAATGGTAGCTAACCTAGAGATGACCAGCAAGCCAGTGGAAGCGTTAGTTCAACAAGGAAATATGTTAAGTAACCTAACTTTTCCTGCTGTAAGAGGAATGGCAGATAGTTTAAAAAAGAGCGTTATGGATGCAAAAAAAGCTAGTACTGTTGCTGAGGGAATTAATGTTTTTGATCCTCAACCAATACCCACTATATTTTCCTACACTGATAATAAGGAAGTAAAAGCAAATTTGACGGCAATGGACTCAATTACAGAAAGTCTAAAAGTCCAATTAGGTTTATTAGATGAGTACAATATAAAGAATGAGGTCACCATGAGACAAAGATTTCGCGTGTTCCATATAGAAAAAGACTTAGCAATTATAAGAAAGGGAGAAACCCAAGGTATTAAAACACAAGACGTAAAGGAAGCCGAAGCAAATTTAAAGGTATACAATGATGCAGTAGGTAGAGTGTCTAAGACTTTAATAATTGCTCGTTCAGATGCCGTAAACCTCAATACCGTATTGTCTCCCTCTCAGGCAGCCGTTAAAGATATAGGTGAGGCTTCTAAAGCTTTCGATCTGTTTAGAGACGGTCTAAAAAAGACAAACAGTTCTTACACTACTTTTATACAGTTTGGAGAAAGATTTGACGAACAGCTTAAAACTTTGGAAGGTAACGTAGGAAAGCAAAGCCTAGGAGCGTTTTTTGACGACACAAAATTAAGTGCCTTTGAGGAGTTTTTAGGTATACAGACCGAAGGTGAGAAAAAGGCTTTTAGAGCTTTAACAGTCGCACAAGCAAGGGAAAAAATAGAAAATAAGATTGGAGAGGTTAAAAAAAGAGAAAATTCGGTAGCGTTAACTGCTTTACAGACAGAAAAGGAGCATTTGGAGTCTTTAAAAGGAAAAAGTAAAGTTGAAAAAGATATTTTAAATGCAAAAAATAAATCAAAAAAACTCGACGACCAAATAAAACAAATCCAAGATAAGATCGACCACGAAAAAGATAATTTAAAGCTTACTGACGACGATACTACTATAAAAGTACAGCAGAAAAAGATTGAAGGTTTAAAGGCACAAAAAGTTTTGGAAGACGAAATAGCAGATAAACTCCAAAACCAATCAGATTATTCGACAAACCTCTTTAATCTAGCTGTCTCTGGAGAACTTCGTAAAGCAAAAGAAGAGGTATTGGCTGTAAAGGAAAAAGAGCTTGCTATAGAGGAGAAAATGTTAGCCCTTTCAGAAAAAGAAAGAGAAAGGGATGCTAACCGTAAAAAAAGAGATTTTAAAAAATCTTCTCCTTTTTCTTATTTAGGACAGGCAAAGTTCGATGCGGCTGAAGACCTAAAGCTTGCAAAGGATTCGTTAGAGGGACGACTCGCCTTTATAGAAAAAGAGAAAAAAATAAAAAAGGAGCTAATAGAAATGGAGTATATACTATTAGGAGCTAAATTAGATTTTCTAGAGCAAGAATTAAAGGCAAAAAGTCAAGATTCCGTAACATATACAAATAAAAAGGATAGAGACAGATTTGCCGCCAGCGCGCAGGATGTAGCGGGTTTAAGAGGTAAGCTAGAAGGCATGAAAAGTAGAGAAAAAACATTTATTGATATGCAAGCAGAGTCAGCAATACAAGATGTCTTAGATAACATTACAAGACTAGAGGATGCTAAAGAAGCTCTAACCGACGTACAGGTACTTACAGATGGTATAGCTCAAAGTTTAGAAAGTGGTATGACCTCTGCGTTTACCTCTTTAGTAACTGGCACTAAATCAGCTAAACAAGCTTTTGCTAGCATGGCAAAGTCTATAATAAGTATGATTGCACAAATGATTATTAAAATGATGGTTTTTAGACTAATTAGTAGTTTTATTCCTGGTTCAGCCGGTGGCGTAGCCTCAGACCCTAGCGCAGGCATGACGGATATATCCTCTAGCTGGACGGCAGTGATACCAAATACTGCTAGAAACGGAGGAATTTTTTCAGAAGGTAAAAAAGTACAAGGGTACTCAACAGGTGGAGTAGCTAAAGGCTCTACTTCAGGATATCCTGCAGTTCTTCATGGAACAGAAGCAGTAGTGCCTTTACCGAACGGAAGGGCCATCCCGGTAGAAATGAAAGGTAGCGGTTCTACTAACAATAACATAGTTGTTAATATTTCTACGGACGGACAAACTTCTAAGAATAATAGTACTGGTCCAGATATGGATAAATTAGGTTCTGCAGTTGCACAGGCAGTTCAAGTAGAATTACAAAATCAAAAACGTTCAGGTGGAATATTGAACCCATATGGAGCAGCTTAATGACAATAGGATTTATATATACAGGCTCAACATACGCAACTCCGGATAAATCCATGACCAAGGTTACTGAGCCTAGAGTGCTTACTGCTAATTTTGGAGATGGTTATGAGCAGAGAATAGCTGATGGTATCAATAGCATCAATGAAACTTATTCTTTATCTTTTAAAACCCGTCCCAAAGAAGTCATAGATGATATAGTAGCGTTCTTAGATACTAAAAAAAATGTATCTAAGTTTGTGCTTACAATTCCAGATACTAACGACGCTAATGCACAAGGTAATGCAGAAAAAGACGTAAAAGTAGTGGCAACAAACTATTCAGTAACATACGACTATGAAAATTTTTATAGTCTTTCACTATCATTAAAAAGAGTATACGAAGCATGAGCAACTTAATAGCAACAGATGCGCAATCCTTAGAGGTTGATTCAGGTTTAGTAGATTTATTTGAGTTGACCTTGCCAGATGGAACTATATTATATTTTCATGCTGGCTTAGCCGAAAATCTGGGTGAAATAAAGTTCAGACAAAAAACAGCGCCTACTAATCCAGTTTTAGCCGGAGATTTTATAGTAGGAAATACTTATACTATAGTGTCAGGAACAGGCTTTACTTCAATTGGAGCAGCTAATGATACTGTAGGTACTTCTTTTACAGCTACAGGGGCAGGCAGCGGGGCAGGCACAGCAAATCAAACGGACCATACGATTATATCTTTTACACCTATGCCTATGTTAATAGACGGGCTGGATCTAAGTTCTGACGGAGCACCTGCAAGACCCTCCTTAACTGTAGCAAATGTAGGAACCCTTTTTAGATCACAATTAGGTACTTTTAAGAATAGTGACTTAATAGGTCAAAGAGTAATTCGTAGGCAGACATTTAAAAAATACTTATATCAAGAGTCTCAAGATGCAAGCCCTCCTATAGAATTCAGAACTCAAGAATACATTATAGATAGAATTAGCCAAGAAGGTAGTGTAAGTGTTACATTTGAAATGGCAACTCCTTTTGACTTGGAAGGTATCAAATTACCTAGAAGAGTTGTAGTAGGTAAGTATTGCAGTTGGCAGTACCAAGGACATGATAAAGGTAAAGGAGGGGGTTGTACATGGAAGCAAAATAGTACTTATAACTATAAATATATTCCTTCAACGGGTGATCCTACGGTTTTTTCTCATGCTGCTTATTTCGATTTCGATGATAGACCTTTAGTAGTAGCTTCTACCACTTTTTCCACTTATTCAGCAAGTACAGCTTATACCACTGAAGACTATGTTAGTGATGCTAATAAAAAATGGTTATGTGTTATTGCAGGTACAGGAAATACTCCTTCAGCGACTTCAGGGTATTGGAAACAAGTTTTTACTTGGAGCGATTATAATGCTACAAATTCATACAGCAAAGGAGCTTTAGTTAGACATTTAAATACTATTTGGAAATCTACACACGCCTCTAATCAGGGTAATACCCCTACTTTTGGTACGGGGCATTGGGTTCGAGAAGAGGTATGTGGAAAAACTTTACAATCTTGCAAAGCAAGATATGGTGCGATACCGGCAGTTCAAACCTCAGCAAATCAAAATCCTTCAGGCAAAACTAATAGAGCTGCTAGACTGCCTTTTGGATCTTTTCCAGGGACAAATAAATTTTAAAATGAATATAGAATTGATACGGGATCATTTCCAGAAATGGTACCCAAAAGAAGGTTGCGGAGTATTAGTAGCTATTAAAGGCAAAAAAGAATGGGTACCTTGCGACAATGTTTCAGAGGATGAAAATAGCTTTGTAATAGATTCAAAACAATACATAGCAGCAAGTCGTAGAGGAGATATAGTAGGTATAGTACATAGCCATCCCGATGCGTCCTCGGATGCAAGTGAAACGGATACTAAATACTGTAATGCTATGGGAATTCCTTACTATATATTTAGTTATCCCGATATGGGTTTAAATATAGTACAACCTGAAAGAGCAGAAAAATCCTTATATGGAAGAGATTACGAGTTTGGAGTAAATGACTGTTTTGAGGCAATGAGAGACTATCTTGCATCCCAAAACATAAATATCCCTTCTAGAGCTGCGTTTGAGGATGACTGGTGGCATAAAAAATTAGACTATTTTACAGATGAAATTATAGAAAATTATGGGTACGCTCCTGTTGAAGGCAATATGAAGCCTAACGATGTTATTATTTTTAAAATTAATGCGTCTGTTGGGAACCATTGTGGAGTTTACTTAGGGGATGATGTGTTTTTTCATCACGCAGAAAATAGAATATCCTGCAGGGAAAATTTATACCCTTTTTGGAAACAGCATATAAATGGAGTTTATCGTCATGAGGCGTAATGTATATTTAGAAGGTGAACTAGGGGAAAGGTTTGGGAGAAAATTTGTAGTTAATACAAATGATTATTCTGAAATATTTAAATGCATACAAGCAAATAGACCCGATTTTTTACCTTATATCAGACAGTGTCATGAGAATGATATAGGTTTTATTTTAGACACAGAAGAGGGGAGCGTTGGTACCGAAGATTTAATTATTCCTGTAGCTAAAGGAGATATAACTTTAAGTATTGCACCTGCAGGAGCTAAGAGTGGTATTGCAAAAATTCTTGTAGCGATTGTCATAGTTGTTTTAATTGTTACAAATCCTGCAATATTTGCAGCGTTGCCAGCAGGTGCGCCAGCAGGTATGGTAGCAACCAATTTTGCCGCAGGTCTTAGTATGTATGGACAAATGGCTGTACTATTAGCGGCTAATTTGGCTTTAATGGGTATACAACAAGTCATGGCTCCTGACCCTGCTGTGGATAAAAATGATGGAACTACAAATTATCTTTTTTCAGGAGGAGCTAGCAATGCTAAAGAAGGAGACCCTATACCTCTTCTTTATGGAGAGTTAAGAGTACCTGGTAGACCTGTTTCAATAGAGGTAGTACAAGGAAGCAGTAGCGCTTTTCATGTTGACAATATTTATGTGGATTCCAATGGCGGTGTTCATGGTATAGACTTAAATGTTGCAGACATATCTTAAAGGAGAAATAGATGTTCGATCAAAGTCACTTAAATAACGCAGGTTTTAATGTAATACAACAATATGATAGAGGCGATAAACAGATAATTTCTGTAACAGACCTTATTTCAGAAGGGCCTATCTATGGTTTGGTGGATGCTCAAGCTTCTGTTTATCTTAATGATGATAGAGCTGCGCCTTTAAATCAGAGTGCAAATCCTTATAATCAAACAGGCGCTATGGTACAGCTCTCCTATGGATCAACAACCGCAACAATAGTTAATTCCACTGCTACCCCTATTATTGCATCAACAAACGGAGATAAATATTTAATTGTACGTGCAGTACATGCAGTCTATGGAACCGCTAGTAACGGCTCGACAAGCGATGTAAACGCTAATACAACAGCAACTCTTACAACTAACAATAATAGTTCTTTTTTCACTGATAGTATGTTATCGGAACCTTCGACAGATATTTCTGCAACAGTACCCGTCAACCTAAGACTCGTGACCACTTCTAGTGCGGGACAAGTTTCAATGGAAGGAACTCTCTTAAGTAGGTCTAGCCAATCCGTTGCGGAGTTTATGCCAGGAGCTACAATGCCTTCCGGTTTAATAATTCCAGAGGGTACTTATTATATAACTGTAGATAGAATTGTAAAAATTTCTACTATTAATGGAACTACTATAACATTAGAAAATACTTGGCCTTATACTACTACAGGATCCTATCAAGCTTATAACTTCGATGTAACAGGAGCAATTGTACTAAACTCAAGTATTATGAGTCAAACAAGTGTTAAAAAGTACAAAAGTGTAACTTCTCAGTTCCGAGTAGGTACTTTAAATCAAGAACCTTTTTCTGGCACAGGAGGAGTAGGTGCTACTTCTATAGTAAGCACCCCTGCTTCTGGAGGAACTTTAGAACTGAGTACAGGACATGGAGGCTCTCAAGCCCCCAAAGAGTTAGTAGGAAGTTCTCAACAAGGCTTTAATCTATCCGCAGCACAAATACAAGAAGTAGATGAAGTTTCTTTTACTATTTCATACACTGGAGGTCTTTATGCTGTAGATGGGGAAGGTAACGACAGAACAACTTATGCAACTTATAAAGTTGAGTTGGCTCTAAAAAGACCTGGCGAAACCGATTTTGGCAGCTATATGACCTTACACGATCCTTTTATAAACTCCGCTGTTACTAAGAATGGTATTAGTTTTATAAGGCCTATACAGCTTGGTAAGTATAGGCCTTTTACTGATTTTAAAGTAAAAATAGCCAGAACAAGTAATCACACGGGAGATGGATATTCTTCTGTAGGAGTTGTTTCAGGTGACTGGCAGATGTCTGCGGGGGCTTCTTTATCCACTACTACTTCTATAATTAAAGAGGTGTTAACACATCCTTATTCAGCAATGGCTAAAACTACTTTTGATACTAAACAGTTTCAAAGTGTTCCGTCTCGTTCTTTTCATGTAAAAGGTATAAAAGTATTAGTGCCTTCAAATTATATAACTAGAGATCAAGCTAGCGACGGTATAGCAAGTTATACCCGCAATACTTCTACAGGTGCCTTAGAGACTACTTATCAGGATTGGGATGGTGCTTTCGCAGGAGAGCCAGTATACACTAATAATCCTGCATGGGTTTTTTATGATATTTTAACCAATAATAGATACGGTTTAGGTGATTTTTTACAAGCGACAGATATCGATAAATACTCTTTATACAGGATTGCAAGATATTGCGATGAGCAAGTACCAGACGGTAAAGGAGGGCTAGAGCCTAGGTTTACAGCTAATTTATATTTTACTAAACAATCTGATGCTTTTAAAGTTATAAAAGATGTAGCAACTGTGTTTAGGTCTATGATATATTTTTTCGACGGACAAGTCTCTCCTGTAATAGATGCCCCTAGCGGACCTGTGTATAACTTTACTAAAGCTAATGTCATTGATGGGGAGTTCAGCTATGAAAGTACTGGTAGTAAAACCCGTATAAATCAAGTTATTGTTACATGGGTAAATCCAGATGCTAACTATAAGGCAGAGCCTTTGATAGTAGAAGATAAATTAAATATTGCAGAAACAGGAAAACTTATAACTCAAACAGCTGTAGCTATGGGGGCGACTTCCGAAGGGCAGGCTCTTAGATACGGCCGTTGGAAGTTATGGACTGCGGCAAATCAAAGAGAGGTTGTTAGTTTTAAAAGCTCTTTTAATTCCTCCTTTTTAGTACCTGGTGATATAATTAATATACAAGATGCAGATAGGTCTGCTGTTCGTATAGGTGGAAGAATTTCTAATACAGGATCGCGCAGTGTTACCTCTATTCCTTTGGATAATGCAGTCACTTTAAACAACGGTAGTAAATACCTACTATCTGTACTCTTTACAGAGCCTGGAGCGTTCGCTACAAGTAATGTTACAATTCAGGGTGTAGCCTATAAACCAGGTGATTTAATAAAAAAAGCCTATATAGATGATGATGGAAATGGTACTTATACTTTTGAAGATATTGACACTGAAGAAAAAGCTCTGAATGCGAAAGCAACCTCAACAGAAACAGAGGCTTTAGTTCTTACTTGGACCGATACAACTCGTGTAGAAAATAGAGAAGTTGATCCTGCTGAATCGTCAGGTTCAGTAGACGCTATAACTATTAAAACTACGGGCAATAATGAAGCTGGTAATCCAAATACAGATTTTACCAGTGTGCCTGAGGCTGATAGCATATGGGTTCTTACAGAAAGAGTAGACGGTCTAGACACAACAAGCTCTGCTAAGCAGTATAAAATTTTAGCTCTTCAAGAAAGCTCTAAAGGAGAGATTTCTTTCTCCGCAGTTGAGCACTATGACGAAAAATTTACAGCAGTCGATGAAGACTTTACTACTTTTGTAGCAGATACAATATACCCTGCAGTAACGGCGGATAATGAAGTTCCTGTTCCTTTACATCTGGCTTCTTCTAACTCACTTAAGTCTGATAACTCAGGAGAAGAATTACGTATTTACTGGCAACCCCCTGAAAATGTTGGAAGTGTTGCAGGTACATATGAACATTTAAAGGGTTTTGAAATTACACATAATTTTCCAGATATAGAAAATCCTATTCGAATATTAGATCCTAACACAACCTCGTGGACGCCTTCAAATATACAAACTTTATTATCTGGAAAATATGAGGTTGGTGTAAGGACTATAAATATTCTTGAAAATTTATCTGATATTGTTACTATAAGTGTATCAGTAACAGATAGGTTTAAAGACGGTAGCCTCACCAGAGCCCCTTTAGGACTCCCTATAGGAGGAACTTGCAGTACTACTACTCAGTTATCAGACACTGGAATTTTTTCGTTCAAAAAAAATGTATACGGGTTTTTGTCTCCTCAAAGAGTCGCTTCTTCGTTTATTAAAAATACTAGTACAGCTGCGGGAACCTACCAATTAGCTTTTGGTTTCCTGCCTCAAATTACATGGACTAGTCCAGATATAGCCGGAGAGTTTATATCCGAGCATCATTATATAGCAATGAGACCAAGTATAAATGCTAGTGTTATGAAACTTCTTAAATATAATAAAGAAAACTCTTATAATATACCTTATTGGTTTGATGCAGGAGACGGAACGGAGGGTGTGGGTACGTCTAGTATAAACGGTACAATTGAAGCTTCCAATTCTACCAAGATTACAGGATCGGGTACTCAATTTCTAACAGATTTAGATATAGGAGCACTTTTAGTAGTAAAGATGCCAGTAGCAGGAGGTCTTGTAATAGGGCAGACTTATACTATAGTATCTGGTACGGGATTTTCTGCATTTGGGGCAGATGATGATACTCCAGGTACTTCTTTTGTTGCTACGAGCGCAGGTACTGGCAGCGGGGTTGTTAGCCAGGCAGCGATAGTATCCTGTGTATATAGTGATACAGTAGTGTATATAGATAGACCTATAACGAACTATAGTTCTACCAGTACGGCAGTTACAAATAATTATCATTTTAATTATACTAGTGATACTCTAATTGCAAGAGTATATAAAACAGCTGCTGGATATAATAAGGTTGGTTTTATATCTATAGACGATAGTCTTGCTGCAGCTATGGAGCGTTCTTTATTCAAAAAAGTAGCCGCTGGCGGCGCCGCCGGTACTTATAATGCTACTGCAGGTACTTTTGAGGATCCCGCTGCTGGCGCAGCGACTGACTGGCAAACTGCACTGCCTTCTTTGGATAATAATAATGATATTATTTATGTTATAACAAGAATTTTTACAGAGGATGGGCAAGCTCCTCAACAGGCTCAATGGTCAAGCCCTTCTGTATATTCAAGAAGAATAGACGGGTTAAACTCTAAAACAGCAGTTCTAACTGCTAATCAGTATGCTGTTCCTTATGGAGATGATAACGATAATGACGATACGATTACTTTCACCGCAAAAGCTATTAATTTTGCTTCGGGAGTAGATAGAACTTATAAGTTTTATGTAGGTGATTCAACAACTCCTGAAAATGGTAGTGGTAGCGGACAAACCAATACCGATGATGAAGAAACATTTGAGCTTGACGCAGCTGATAAGCCCGCAAATGGTGAACAGGTAACAATAAGAGTGGACATTGAGCAAAATAGTGTTATTATTGCCTCAGATTCTACTACTATTTATGGGGTTAAAAATGGGTCTGATGCTTTTACAGTTATTTTAACGAATGAAACTCATGTTGTTCCCGCGAGTGAGACAGGAGACGCAATAACGGTTGGTGACAACCCTCCCAAATTGCCAAATTCCGGTACAGATATAAGAGTCCTGCAAGGGAGTACGTTTCTTACCTATGATGACAGCTCACCATATGCACCAAGTACTTTTAGAGTAACTGCAGCAGATGATGACATCGATGTAGCTGCTAATACTGCTGAGGATGCTACTCGCGTTACAACAGAGGGTGTCAATGGTACCGATGATAACACTAGAAGATATGGAAATGCTAGTAATATGACGACACGAAATGCTTCTATCGTTTTTACAATAATAGCACAAGATGCTGCAGGAGTATCCCATACTCTTACTAGAACGCAAACTTTTACAAAAGCTTACGCAGGTACATCCGCAAAAGTAGTAAATCTAACAGCAAATAAATATGTTATTCCTCACAATGTAGATGGCAATGATATCGATTCGGAATCTGGTGGTGAGATTACTTTTACGGCTACAGCGAAAAACATAACAGGTAATAGAACTTATAAGTTTTATGTAGGTGATTCAACAACTCCTGCAAATGGTAGTGGTGGTAGCGGAGAAACCAATACCAGTAATGTACAAACCTTTGATTTACTTGACAATTTAGAACCCACAAGTGGAGAACAAAAAACAATAAGAGTGGACATTGAGCAAAATAGTGTTATTATTGCCTCAGATTCTACATCTGTATATGGTATCCAAGACGGAGAAGATGCTTTTACAGTTATTTTAACTAACGAAGCTCATGTAATACCTGCAACCTCTGCGGGTGAGGCAAAAAATTATAATAACTCAGGTACAGATATAAGAGTTTTTAGAGGAAGTACGGGTCTCGCACATGGTACAAGCGGAGCAAATACCTTTAGTGTAGCAGCAAATGATAATGATGGCAT
>Ga0209657_1001055_pt1 | contig 17219 bp, 16 predicted proteins | sample SaaInlV_100m_DNA_FD_184650 | JGI IMG/M metagenome (GOLD analysis project Ga0209657, IMG submission 184650) | Marine microbial communities from expanding oxygen minimum zones in the Saanich Inlet - SI037_S3LV_100m_DNA (SPAdes) (version 2) | ecosystem: Environmental > Aquatic > Marine > Intertidal... | reverse complement strand
ATTTCCCTTCCGATAATGCAATTTTGATATTGTGATTGGCAATTACGTGGTCACAACAAGCGATTAATCCTGCACCCCCTCCTAATGCTACACCTTGTACTGAACCTATGGTAAAACACGGGTGAGACCAAAGTCCGTTGAATAAGCGGTCAAGCCTTTCAGAATCTGCTCGGTTTTCCTCAGCACTATTGGCTCCAGCATCCCGCATCATATTGATATCAGCGCCTGCACAAAAATGACGCCCTGCGCCACTTAAGACCAATGTTCTAAGAAATGGTTGCCCATTTTCATCAACCAATGAATCCAAAGCACCTGCACTTCTTTGTGCAGTCCATTGCAATACTTCACACAATTCTGTAATCATTTGAACATTGAGAGCATTATACTTGTCTTCTCGATTCAACATAATGTGACAACCTGAGCCTGAAATCTCTAGGCTAATCAATTCGGTTTGTGGTGGATTTTGCATATTTACCATGTTTAAAACTCCAATTGCATTTTTAATTTTTCAATTACATTATCACATACGGAATACGCCAAATTTATTATCGGGCATTGGGGCATTCCTCGCTGTTGCCAAACATAACCCGAGAACATCACGTGTATCTCTTGGGTCGATTATTCCATCATCCCATAATCTGGCTGTTGAATAATATGGTGAACCTTCAGTTTCGTACTTATCCAAAATTGGCTTTCTGAAATTTTCTAATTCCTCATCTTCCATAGGAGGTAGTCCTTCTCTTGCTCTTTGATCTTGTTTGACTGTCGTCAATACATCAGCAGCCTGAGGCCCGCCCATTACAGAAATACGAGAATTAGGCCACATGAAGAGGAATCTTGGGTCATATGCTCTACCACACATACCATAATTTCCAGCACCATGAGAACCTCCGATAATAACTGTGAATTTTGGTACGTTAACACAGGATACAGCTGTTACTAATTTTGCCCCATCCTTAGCAATCCCGCCTGCTTCGTAGGCTTTTCCGACCATAAATCCAGTAATGTTCTGCAAGAATACCAAAGGGATTCCTCTTTGACCACATAACTCAACGAAGTGAGCACCTTTCAGTGAGGATTCTGAAAAGAGGATTCCATTATTTGCTACGATTCCTACTTTATGGCCATGAATATGAGCAAAGCCACAAACCAGTGTAGTTCCATATCTGCTTTTGAATTCATGGAATCTTGAGCCATCTACGATTCTCGCGATTACTTCTTTGATATTCAGTGGAGTTCGATTATCGCTTGGAATTAATCCTAACAAATCATCAACATCGTGTGCTGGCTCTTCCACTTCTGCGAATGCTGCTGGGGCTAGTTGTCGAGGACCTAAGTTTTCAACAACATTGCGAACCATGCGAAGTGCTTCGCTTTCATCTTCTGCAAAGTGATCTGCTACACCTGATTGCACAGTGTGGACTTCCGCCCCACCTAATTCCTCAGCAGTTACCTCTTCACCGGTTGCTGCTTTGACCAAAGGAGGACCTGCAAGGAAAATAGTACCATTTCCTTTGACAATGATTGATTCATCGGACATTGCTGGGACATATGCGCCTCCTGCAGTGCATGAACCGAGTACTGCGGCAATTTGTGCAATTCCATCACCGGACATCTTTGCTTGATTGCGGAAAATTCTGCCAAAATGGCCAATGTCAGGGAATACCTCATCTTGTAATGGCAAGAATGCGCCACCTGAATCAACTAAGTAAATACAAGGAAGGTGGTTTTCATGAGCGATTGATTGAGCACGAATGTGTTTTTTTACAGTCATTGGATAGTAACTACCGCCCTTTACTGTTGCATCGTTTGCAACGAATAAGCACTCTCTTCCATGGACCATACCAATTCCTGTAACCACTCCTGCTGAGTGTGCTCTGCCATCATATAACTCAAATGCTGCAAGTGGAGATAATTCCAAAAATGCGCTACCTGGGTCAATGATGTGGTCTATTCTTTCCCTTGGCAACATCTTACCGCGTGAATGGTGTCTTTCGACATATTTTCCTCCACCTCCATTACTTGCAACAGAAAGGCGTTGACGAAGAGTTGTAAGTAATGCCTCATTGTGAGACTTACGAGCAACATAGTCAGGGTCACTACGAATGACACGAGTTGGTAATCTATCCATTGCTACCCCTTCAATACAAGCCAAGTCAAACCCGCATTTAACATCAAAGGCAAGAAGGACTCCATGACCTTAATTTCTCAAACTCCGAGAACTAATCGACCAATATCACGAAGGCCTGGGGCTAATCCAACGATGAGTACTGCTAAGACGATTAGTTGACGAAGATGTGTTTGCCTGTTTTCAACTCTCATTTGAACGAACATCCAAGCGATTAAACCAACTAAACAGGCCTTTAGAATAGTGAATAACCAAGCGCCTTCGCCAAATGAAATACCCAGCATTTGGTTGACCTCTCCACCGATTTCTATGACTCCATTTGAGACCGGATGCTTTTCACCATAGCCAAAGAAATCAATCCCCATCATAGTGGCAAATCCATCGACTAACTGTCCGAATACCATTGCAATAACCATTGGTGATGCTAGTAGTGCATTATTTGACAACCTTTCAATCGGGTGATCTTTGACCAATTCCTCTTCAAATTCCCAACTCTTGAGACTAACACCTTCAGGAAGGACTCCTGCATCGAATCCGGTTGATTTTAGTAATCTTGCATCTTCAATTCCTTTTTTGTACATCCAATAACAAACGATTGCAGGAATTCCGATTACGATTAAGATAGGCCATAGAGTAATTTCTGAATTGTTCATGCCACTTTCTTGTTGCCAAGGAGTGATTATGAATTGTCCCCAATGAGATAGACCCATTACAATAGCTGCAACTGCGAAAGAAAACATACCTCTAGTAAGTGCAGGCCAACCTCTTGTCTTTATCAGAATAAAATATAATGCGGTAAATGAAGCCATCAAGCCAATTATTACCATTTGACTACCCATTTGTGGATGTTCTGAATATGCTGGCCGATAGAGCATTGTCCAATGTGCAAATAACAGAAGACCAAGGCTTGAGAAGAGTGTTGTATGCTTTCTTGATTCAGCCGAGAAACCACTATCCAAATCCCATTTTCCTGCAAGGTAGTGAGAAATTAATGCGATCACTACTAGCCATGTGGTAAGGTGTAGGTGGATGACTGGGGAGATGAATAGCCAATCCACTTCACTACTGTAGAAATCTGCATCCTCAAGAACCCTCAATATAGGGGCAAGGCTAACCCAAGCAATCAATGCAAGAGTCATTCTATCATCGGCTGGAAGTTGTAATTTTCGGAATACTGCTTGTAAGACAATTACGCAGATGAACATGCTGGATGTGTAAATTGCAGTGTTTTGAGGTGTATAACCCGCATCTCCTGCCACGCCAGCATCTTTGAGAATTGGATCCCATATTATCGGTTTTAGAGTTTCAACCCATACAACTTCATTGAACAAGGTCAATCCGACCGCAATTGCGGTAAAGAGGGCAAGAACTGACCAAATAGCCACTTTTTCTAATGGATGGTATTGATTTGAAGGCAAACACGGTTTGTGATGAGAAAGAATTTCGTGAATCTCATCTACGTCAGACATTTGCTCGCCTCAAGTAATCCTCATAGCCTCTCGGCCATATCCTTTACCACTGTATAGCCATAATATTAGCAAGAAGGGTGTTTTGTTTCCGGACTGCATGCAATCAATGGCGTCATTTCTAGATAAATTAAAATAGCAATTCTCCCAAGACCAATTATGACTAACTATGTTTGCCACCACTGCGAAGCCGTTGGACCGTGGTTGTTCTGCATGTGTACTACCGCAAACAGCCCATGTTGCCCTGCGCATGGTTACAAGCGCAAAAGTGATAATGAATGGGTTTGCGAAGATTGTGCCTAATCCAATAACGTAACGTCAGACAAGTGTTGATTTTGAACGTTATTTGCTGTGAGGAGGTTTCCAATCTGCATATTCTAGATGAGCTGCTTTTGGCGCACTTTCTTTTTCATCAAATTCGGCTAAACGTTGTGACAACCAAGTGAACCACTCAAATCGAGTATCACCACCTTCTGCTCTATCCCAAGCAATTAGATTTTCACAGACATCATGATGATGTTGTATTAGGCCTGAGAATAGATCGTAAACAATATGAAATTGAAGGTCTCCACGAAAAATCAATGCCCCTAAACTCTCCCAAGTGGTCATCACAGCGAATGCTTGAGGCCACAAATCACCGTGGAATTCTTTAAACTGATCGAAATCATTAATCTCGAGTGGTTGTCTTGAGATTGATGCAACACCTGATGCGAAATCTGGTGATTGAAATAATTCTGCCAAGGATAAGGCGGCGGTACTCCTTCTTGATTTCTTCAATTCTTCAATTTGGAACCAAGAATAAATCGCAGCACCAAGAATAGTTGCTAATCCAATAAGTTCTGCCCATTGTGCTGCAGATGAAAGGTTCATGACCTCTGGTATAAGTCTTAGCCTTAGATTCTTTCCAACGTATAGTTGACTCTTGTGAGTCATAACCTCCAAACCAACTCATCTAAGCCTCGGCCGTTGAGTTCCAAGTCTCCATCTGATTGATTGTCTCGATTACTCCTACCACGTCGCCATCCTCCCACCAGTCTACTGCTACAAATGTCGGTCGATTACCCACTTCCTCCCAACAATCAATGGTTCTTTGCAGCAACTTATCATAGCCATTCACATCTTCTGAGCGTTGCGGATCTGATAATCCTAAAGAATTAGACAACCAATTATTCAAGTGCCACACTGGTTGATTGATATCCCCTCGACCAACATCGCATGACATCTCATCCTCATTACCCTCACCATATGGAGTATCCCAACTATGAGTCCACGCATGGTGTAACCAAGGGTATTCCAGCTCATCGCTTTCATCCCAAAAAACTACCAGGGTCTTGTTTGAAAGCACCATTTCTCCAAGTGTAGGCCAAGGTTCAGCGATTTGATGAACATACGTCTTTTCTAATAATCCAGTCTCATTAAATAGGAATTCTAAATGGTTGGAAGGCACATAGTTCTCAAGCAGAATGGTCACAACTTGATTTGGATTGTCATCCATAAAAGACCTGAGTTGTGATAGCCACGCGAAAGCATCAACTTCACTGTAAGTACAGGGATTAATGATGCCATCATTATCCCCATGACAAAAGACTACATCCTCTGGGTTATTTTCTGAATCTGAACGGTGGTGAGTATCGAGCATGAAGGCGCGCACACCACCATTCCATTGTGCTGAAAGACCAGTGTCGTGGTTTGAAGCTGGATAATATACGCCATCCTCGGTGGTTGCGAACGAATTGTGGGTTTCAGCGAAAGTGAAATTGTCGTAAGTGCGCAAACAATATTGCACCAAACCCATACATTTCGGTGCATCAGAACCATTGAATGGGTCAAGACCTTGTTCTTCCTCCCATCCATTTGAAAGACCATCATTATCCGCGTCTCCCAATGGATCAAGGGGGGATTTTTTGGTCGGCTCGATACACCCAGCCAATAGAATCGAGGCAATTACGAAAAAGACCACTGCTCTGCGCATCATCACTTGCTTTCGGTGTTCGGTTTCAATCTTTGCGATATATTCCTTATTTCTAGTATTCTTTGACGCTTGCTGATGAATATTCAAGGGCTACAACCCTCTAATGTTGCGAGTCTTAACTTACAAATTCCTACTCCCCTCCTAGCCATGCTTGTAACACTTACAGAGCCCTTTACGGAGAACTTGCCTTGTTTGAAAAAGACACTCATGAGCACATCCATAAAGAGAACCATGTATTGTTCGTGAAGGCCCAAGAAATTGAGCGCAATCTCATTGAGCAAAACTTGAACTGAATTTAGAAATCATTTTGGTCATTATTGTCAATTAATGCGTTTGCAAAGAGTATGTAGGGAGTAATTCTCTCTATACTACTACGAGATGACCCCATTCCTCTTCTTCGCTTCAACGCCAACCACACCAAATAGATGAACTGGAAACTAAGTCACCAAATGGGTCTACAAAGATGAATTCCCATGAACCGCTTTCAACCGCCAACTCAGCGATGATACGTTGTTGTCCGTTTTTATCAGCAGAACCAACTGTGCTGCCATCTCTTGAATCAATCTCTCCGAAAATAGAACCTTTCAAAATGAGATGCCCCTCGTCATATTCTATGGTTGCATCACGATCGTTTCCTTCACCACCCAAGACTTCAACCCAGGCCCATGTACCGTTTGGGTAAAGGCTTGCAACAAGAATATCAGAAGAACCTTGACTTCTATATTCTATACCTGCAATTATTACACTTCCAGAAAACTCCCCCGCGATAATTAATGAATTGTTTACGAGGCATGCGGATGTGATAATAATTGCATTATCGTCTTTAATCGATTTAGCAAATGGTCCTTCTTCCAAAGAGATGATTTGTTCGTTTGACAATTCATCCCGAGTTACTGAATCAATTCGCTCTGAATCACTAAATAGTATCAAAGGTGAGAGAGAAAGAACACAACCAAGAATCAGTATGCACAATACGACCATGTTATCTGTCCGCATATTATTACGTGTTCTCGGTTGAGTAAGGTTTGTTCTCCATACATGTTCGTGTGACAGTGTATAATGCAACACACTGGACGATAAACATGCACAAAGAGCAAGAAATTACCGAGTCTCTATGGAAAGTAAACATGGGTGCTGAAGGAGCACCTGGTGAAGTACATTCTAGTATTGTCCCACTAATCTTTTCGTTATCGGTAACCTTAGCATTGGCTTCACTATTGATTTGGCAGATTTCATTACTTGCTGTACCACTGCTTTTCTGGTCGATTTATTCATGGATTAAAGAAGATGTCAATTTATGGGCGGAGCGTGAAATCCCGCAAGTGCGTATGGGGCATGCCTCTTGGGCCATGGTATGGATTATTCTTACCGAAGTCATAGTATTCGCTGGATTCTTTGCTTTTTGGTTCTGGGCACGTTGGCATACTGTCTCATGGGATGGAGCGATTGCTTCATCTTCTTGGCCGCCCGCAGATGTGCATCACAATCTAATGCTCGTCATGTTTAACACTTCATTACTTATTTCTTCAGGTATCTTAGCACACCTTGCTTTACATGCTCATGATCATGGCTCATACAAAAGAACACGCATACACTTGTATATTGCAATACTATTTGGTGCACTATTCTTAGTGGTTCAATTCTATGAATACCTTCACATTGGATTCTCATGGAAGAGTCATCCATATGGGACTGCATTTTTTGCATTAACTGGTTTGCATGGATTACACGTAATCGCGGGAATAATTGCCTTGGGAGTAATTACTTTCCTTCATGGAAAGGGATATTATGACAATGGTAGGAGAGATTCCTTCCAAGCCGTAATTTGGTATTGGCATTTTGTTGATGTTGTATGGGTGATGTTATTCTTCGTTGTATATTTGGAGGTGATTTGATGAAAAATATGCGCAGTTTTACAGTTATTTTCCTCTCGAGTGCAATGTTGATGTTAACATTTGGTTCAATTATCAAATGGTTTCAAGAACCAGGAACAGGAGCTCATGCCAAAGTATACGATGAACTATTCTTTGTTTATTGGTCTCTTGGTTGTGCTGTGGCTATTGCCGTTTACGGTTTCTTCCTATGGCTGGTTACCACCGAAGTTGATGAAGAGCCAATAGATGCGCCATATTTGGGGCAGATTCCTATTGAAAGAGGGAACGTTAAACTTTCTTGGTCTTTAACTGCTATAATCACTGCATTTCTCTTGGTGCTTTCTTCAGTGACCTTCAGTTCTATTGATTTCTTTGAAACACCCGAACTTGAAGAGGATTCATTCACGGTTCAAGTAACTGGGTGGCAATATTATTGGGAATATCAATATCCGAATGGAATTAATTATACCAGTGCTGCTGGAGAACCTCTTCGTATTCCAGTTGACACCCCTGTAGTCTTCGAAGTTATTGGAGGAGATGTATTCCACTCTTTTGCCCTCCCAGAACATCGTATCAAGGTAGATGCTCTGCCGAGTCGCCCTAATATTGGTTGGATTTTGGCCGAAGAAACAGGTAATTATCCAATCCGATGTTACGAATTATGTGGTGCAGATCATGCTGCTATGATTGGGGAATTAGAAGTGATGGAAAAAGAAGATTTTGACCAATGGTATAGAGGAGGGGACGGACAATGAAGCGGACATTGGCACTTCTAGCCATCGTATTAGTCGCTTTCCTTCCAGGAATGGAAGGAGTTTCTAACGGTATTGGTAATGTGGATAATGGTTGTAATTGTCATGGAGGAGGTAGTGCTTCTGAACAGGTTACTGTGTTCATCAGTGGACTTCCAGATGTGTACAATAGTACAGAAACCTATCAACTTACTGTGACCATAACCGGTGGGCCTGATGAAAGCGGTAGTAATTCAGGTGGATTCAATCTTCATGCAAATGGTGGAACATTCGTTTCTCTCGACAATCATACCCGCTTGATTTCAGAACCCAATAAAGGCGTTGAAATTACTCACACAAGTGAAGGGAATGATGTTCGCGAGTGGAATGTTGAATGGATAGCACCACTTGATGATACAGATGAAATAACGTTTAGAGCTTATGGTAATGCAGTTGATGGAGATGGTGTAAACTCAGTTGGAGACCTTTGGAATAGCCACAAAGTAACAGTGGAGGGATTGAATTCAGACGGTGGCCCTATACTTGATTTTACTAATTTAGCGTGGTGGTTGATCATCATCACCATTCTTGGTTCTGTTGCAGTCGTAGTACTATTGATGGTTAGAAATCCGGCAGTCGACAAGAAAACCGTAATGCATTGGCTCACCACAACAAATCACAAGGATATAGGAATGTTATATCTTTGGACAACCATTTTGTTCACTCTCATTGGACTTGCTTTATCATTGCTCATTCGCATACAACTAATAGTTCCTGAAAATGATTTCATGACTGGGGGGTTGTTCAATGAAGCAGTGACAATGCATGGTGCAGTCATGGTATTATTTGCCGTCTCTCCAATGTCATTTGCCTTTGCAAATTATATCGTACCAATACAAATTGGGGCCAAAGACATGGCATTCCCTCGATTAAATGCAATGTCCTATTGGTTGATATTATTTGGAGGACTTGTCGCAGCTAGCGGTTTCTTTTTCGGTGGAGCGGCAGATGCAGGTTGGACATTTTACAGCCCACTTACTAGCATTGAATACAGCCCAGGGGCTGGAATCAGTTTGGCAGGAGCGGGTTTGGTTCTACTAATTCTCTCAGTAACCTTCAGCACAATCAATTTCTTAGTAACTATTCTACAAATGCGAACACCGGGTATGCCATTGATGAAAATGCCTATGTTTACTTGGAACATTTTGTTCACTGTGATATTGATGCTTGCTGTATTCCCAGCGCTTCTTTCAGCGGTACTGATGTTGGTGGGAGATCGGGTATTTGGAACAATGTTCTTTGATCCAAGCATTGATGGAACTACTTGGTGGTTGCATATTTTCTGGTTCTTTGGACATCCCGAGGTCTACATTGTGCTTCTTCCAGGACTTGGGATGTCTATGGAAATAATTCCAAATCTGGTTAGAAGGCCATTGTATGGGAGAAAAACCATCATATTTTCACTAGTTGTTGCATCAATAATTTCAGTATTAGTTTGGGCTCATCACATGTTCATTACAGGAATTAACCCTACCTTTAGAAAATTCGAAACCATTGGAACTGAATTGGTTAGTGTTCCATTTGGGCTAATCTATCTGTCATTGCTCGCTACTTTCTATCGCTCAAAACCAAATTGGAAGCAATTACCTCTTGTTTTTGTTGCAGGTGCGATAGGCATTTTCTTGGTAGGTGGTATCACAGGCGTTTATCTTTCAAGTGTTGCAATGGATGTGAACTTGCGAGGTTCATATTATCTTGTAGCTCACTTCCACTATACTCTTGGCGCAGTTGCTGTCATGACATTGGGTGGAATATACTATTGGTATCCGAAGATGTTCGGTCGAATGATGGATGAAAAATTGGGATTCTATCACTTCTGGATTACTTTCATTGGAATTAATCTAACATGGATTCCACTATTCGGATTAACCGATATGCCAAGAAGGATCTATTTCTACCAAGAGTCTGCAGGTTGGGAACTTGCTCATCTCATTGCAAGTATTGGCGGTTTTGTTGTATTCGCAGGTCAGTTATTGTTCTTCTACAATTTCTGGCGCAGCATGAAGCATGGAGAAGTTGCTGGTGCGAACCCTTGGAATGGTTCAACATTAGAGTGGGCGGTTTCTTCACCACCTCCAGTGCACAATTTCGATGATGCTTTCGTCTATCCATTAACTCAAGAATCTGAATAGCTTGAATTTGCTTGACTGCCAAATAATCATTTTTGATGATGAAAGGAAATGAATTGATATTTATTTACATTGATTCATCTTTCAACGTCTACTGTTTTAGTTGGTTGGATGATTTTCCTTGTTCTAATCTGGCCCCATATTCTAAATCAAATCTAGATATCTTTTCAGATTGTGTATAAGGCGAATATATTCGCTAGACATACTATTCAGCGAATTACCAACGACGATTCAACCCCAAAGGGGATTTGTATTATGAGAAGAAAAAATGCTGCAATGATGATGATGATAATGGTGATTGCCACTGGATTTTCCGGCTGTTTAGGGAATGATGATTCCGTAACCGTGACCTGTGGAAATGATACCGAATTGGTAGATGGAACTTGTGTGACAAAACTAAACGATGTTGAATTTACCCTTCAGGGCAAGGATATGTCTTATATTGGCGTTGGTGGATCAATTGATGGTCTAGTCAATCCAGACCTCACTGTTCAACCTGGAGACCGCGTGACAATTACTTTGCAGATGGGTGAAGCAAACATTCACGATATCTCAGTTGAAGGCTACGATATTACTACCGAGCAACTTACTGATATGGGTTCAGAAGATTCCATTACATTTGTTGCCGATACACAAGGTGTATTCGCCTATTATTGTAGTATTGCAGGACACCGTGCAGGTGGAATGGTTGGAAATCTCATCGTTGGTTCAGCCCAATCTGGAACAACGGTAATTGAAAACATAGGCCCTGCTATGGATGTTGATGTTGAAAACATTGCACGAGACCCATATGATCTTCCGGGACCAACTGGCCGAAATACATCTACAACCGTTCACATATATCTTGAAGCGGTTGAAGTTACTGCTGAAATCGAGGCTGGTACAACCTTCACCTATTGGACGTACAATGGATCCGTTCCTGGACCTATGTTCCGAGCACGAGTTAACGACACAATAGTTGTTCACTTTAGCAATCAAGCTGCGAGTATGATGCATCACAATGTTGACTTCCACGCAGTAACTGGCCAAGGCGGAGGAGCAGAAGCAACAAAAACTGCACCTGGTGAGGAAACAACATTTTCATTCCTCGCCATGCATTCTGGTTTGTATGTATATCACTGTGCAACTCCAGATATCCCAACTCACATCAGCAAAGGTATGTATGGAATGATATTTATTGAACCTGAAGTACCTCTTCCTGCTGTTGACAAAGAGATATACTTAATGCAAGGAGATTTGTATACCAAATGGCGTCCTGGAACTGAAGGACATCAAGAAATGGATGTAGATGCTCTATTTGACGAACGCCCAACTTATGTAGTCTTCAACGGCAAATTTGCGACCTTTACTGGCGAGGACACCATCAAAGCCAACGTAGGAGAAACTATGAGAATCTACTTCGGTGTAGGTGGACCAAATACAATTTCTTCTTTCCACGTAATTGGAGAGATTTTTGACCGAGTCTACAACCTAGGCGGTACAGAAAGTGCTCCTTTAGAAAGTATACAAACCGTAGTTGTAGCTCCTGGTGGCGCAGTTATCGTTGATCTTTCTTTTGAAGTACCTGCGAATTACATTCTAGTTGATCACGCCCTTACAAGGGCCTTCTACAAAGGAGCCGTAGGCATCATTGAAGTCACTGGAGATGAAAATACAACGGTTTATGATGAGAATGGAGAATGAACTGTTGAATCGATGGGGTTTTGCTCTAAGTACTGTACTTCTGCTAACCCTCCTTACATCAACATTGAAATTTGATGAAACGCTTGATACATGTGAGAATATTACAAGCGTTGAATCGGGTGACTGTGAGGAGGGGGTACTGGTTGATGACAACTGTACTGATTACACTATGACCTTTGAAACGATGAATATTGAAATTGAACAAGATGAATGTGTACGTCTTCATTTCAGAAAGTTGAATGAACAACACTTTATTGCAGATTCCCTTTCAATCCCAGAACTCAACCTATCATTTGCATTTGAATTGACTGAACCAAGCAGCGTGGAGTTCTCTGCATCGACTCCCGGCAAGTATGCCTATGTCAGCAGTGGGATGTGTCAAATTGACATTCCAGGTGCTGGTAATGTGGTTGTTGATTGTGCGATCTTTTGCGGTAATACAACTAATACTGAAGAAGGCTACATCATTATCAACCCAATAAAGAAAACTACTGGTGAAGATTCAGAGATTGTGAATTGACCTAATGTAATTCACAAGAACTGTTGCTGCTAATTGAATAGAACGATATTTGAACTGCATCTATGAGCACAGTATTTCATTCGGATATACTGTTGGTCAAACATGTTCGTTCTAACCTTTGATACAGAGAACCAATAGAAGTGAACATGCGAATCATTACCGGACTGTGCTGTGTTTTTCTGTTGTTAATTGCCGTTCCTTATTCGGAAGGATATAGTGGCGGAATTAACAATGTGGCTGCTGGATGTACCTGTCATGGAGAAGGAGTCATTTCTGGTGATTCATCAGTTAGTATAGAGGGAGTTCCAGTGAATTGGTCACATGGACAATCATATGACATATATGTTAATTTGAGTGGCCCAACATCTTATGGAATTAATCAGGGAGGATTCAATCTAAGAGCTTCGATTGGAACTATCGCTTCTTTGGATGAAACTACACAAGTTATTGATGGGGAAGCAACTCACACCCCAGAAGGCAATGATGCTAGATCTTGGATGCTGCAATGGACTGCTCCTAGTAGTGGGAAAATAGTCACCTTCAATGTTCTTGGAAATGCAGTAAATGGAGATGGAATTGCTGGGAATGGTGATCATTGGGCAAAAAATAGTGTACAACTGAAATCTGTTGAGCCCACAGGAAATAGCGAACCTCAGGCGAGTATTAGCGCAAAGGGCTTGCTAACTATCGCAGTGAGTATTGGTTTTGCACTCACAATAATTGTCACAGTGGAACAAATAAGGTACGCTATTGACGATAATTGAGTCACGAACATGTTCGTGCGGAGGTGTTCGCCTAAATGGTATTACCAATGATGAGATTACGTCAATTAACGCAACAAGGTCAACAAAGTCAACAAGATTTTCTTGTCGTGAGGGGAAAAAATGCCTGCTAATAATACATCAAATAATAATAAATCAAATCATCAAATGAGGATCGAGGTTAGATTACCAAATGGGCATTGGGCTGGCGATGTATCACGTAGCCACCCAGCATCTCTACTAAGAATTGATGAACACATGGCTTTGGCCAAAGGGCAAGGTACTGGTATTATTTCTTCAACAGAGGATATTTCAATGTCCATCATTGCTCACCCAGGTGTCGCTGACTTTGATGTAGTGGAAAGTAATCGTTACCACGTCACTATTAATGCAGGTGGCGGAGGTTTCCTTAAACCGTTATTAGAATTGCAAGTAATACCAAAGACACCATTCACTATTAGAGATGGTTGGGTTGATTGGATTATTGAGTGCGACAGGGATAAGATGAGGGGGCTCATTGAACGCTTCAAAGAAGAAAAAATCCCTTACCGTCTTATCTCAACACGTAGTTCATCAAATCGATTATTGACTGAGCGACAACGCCAAGTCTACGACATCGCCCTACGAGAAGGATTCTATGACTCTCAGAGAAAAATTACCCTTACAACACTGGCCGAATTACTAGGTGTTTCAAAATCAACACTATCTGCACAATTGCAGCGTGTTGAAAGTACTGTGATGCATTTCTTTTCAGAAGAAATTCGACGGCGAAGTCCTTGATGCTGATTAATCCAACATCATCGGCCCTGGTGTTGGATCCATTAGCAAAACCGCTATGAGAAGAATCCATCCAGTGAGCATCGATATTCTGAAAAGTGTAGTTTGGAAGTCGGCCAATTTAGTATGTCTCAAAATCACAATAATATTGAGTACGGACATTAAACCAGCAGCCATTAAGAACCAACCTTCTTCCATTGGATTAGCTATTGCAAAGCAAGCAAACCATAGTAAGGTCATCTGAATAGAGGTTCTAGTTGTAGCAGTTTCACCGAATTTTGAAGGGAATGAATGAATGCCATTTTCTTTATCACTTTCAATATCCATTCTAGCATAATTAATGTCAAAGGCAGCAATCCAAAACGTCACTCCCAGAGAAATAAAGAAGATAGTTGGATACCATAGTAAGTCGGTGAATCCATCGTGCATACCAGTGATTGCTGCCCACCCGTGGACATCACCTGCAACGGCAACCCATGCGCCTGCAGGGGCTAATCCAAGGCAAAGTCCTAACCAGAAATGGCAAAGCCATGTGTATCTCTTTAGATAGGGATAGATTACAAAGACGAGTACTGGTAACCAACACATCATCAGTGCTACATGATTGAGTTGCCACGCAGAGAATACCAACATTACGAGGAAAACTGCGCACAAAGACCAAGCTGTATTCATCGTCATTGAACCAGATGCAAGATGTCTTTCTGCAGTACGTGGGTTTTCAGCATCAATGTCTTTATCGATGATACGATTCAATGCCATCGCAAGACCTCTTGCACCGATTGCTGCGATTAGAATCCAGACCAAATCAAGATTAAGCCATCCATGTTGGGTAGCGGGAATATCGTGCATGAATTGATTATATGCAAGGATGTATCCAATTAATACAAACGGCAAGGAGAACAGGGTATGTTCAATTTTTACAAAACTTGCTACTTGTTTGATATCCATTTACTCACCTCCATTTGATTTTACTGATTCATGGAAAGTCAGATGCTGTGGCCAATGATAGTTTTCCAATTCAGGATGTGAAGCAACCTTCTGTAATGTTTCTTCATCATGTAATGTAATCGCAGGCCAGCGACGAGTTGCATGCACCTTGCTTGGAATTGAAGTCGTTGCATCCCAACACAATCTGGATTTGTTGTCACCATAAGTTAGTCCTCTTTCAACATCAAATCTGCAAGTAAGTTGCCAAAGCAATCTCTTTCTTGCACCTTCAGCATGTAAATCCAAATCATCATCAGTGATAAATAACCAACGAATACCATTTTTGTTGTCCAATTGCCAAATTGAATTACGCAATTGAATAATCTGCTCTCTTCTCGCCAATTCTTGGGCATCAAGAAGTATATTTTCTTCCTCATTCAGTAGTGAAGGGTCACAACCTGTTTTGACACTCGGCCGGCCTTCAACCGATGTGCTAACAACTAGCATTGAATCTCGTAACATTCTCGCATCACTAACCAAATCAAGTTTCAAAACATTTGCGAGGAAGGCAGGAATATCTTCAGGCTTGGGTGCAGGATATTGCGAAGCCTTCTCGCTACCTGCGTACTGCCTCCATTGAGGTGTATGTTGTGAGTATGAACCTTCCAAAGGTTCGTCATCGCCTCTTGGGTCTGCCTTTGCCAAAGTGGTAGCATCTATGATCAACTTATCATGCACATTCTCATATTTGCTAGCAGCCTCTAAAGCATCGGCAACTTGTCCTTTTAGAACGATGAGATCGGTGGCGGGGTCCACCTTATCATTGAGGCAATCAAGTAATGCTTCCAAATCTCTTGGGTCTTGATTTTCATCGATTGCAACTATTGATTTCAGGAACATCATCTGCCCAGCACCCAAGAGGCCAAGAGCGGTTTTTCTTGCTTGCCTCGGATATCTTTGCTTGCTAGCAACGATGGCTAGATTATGGAATCCGGTTTCCATCGGTAAGTGAACACTGCTGACATCACGATGCTGGAATTTTAGAACTGGTGAAAATTGTCGACCAATTGCTTCACCCAAATACCCATCTTCCATTGGAGGCAATCCAACGATTGTTGCGGGCAATACTGCATCCTTTCTTGCAGTGATTGCGGTAACATGCAAGACAGGATATTGTCCCGTTAGAGAATAGAATCCAAAGTGGTCACCGAAAGGTCCTTCTCGTCGTGTTTCACTTGGGATACAATATCCTTCTATGACGATATCAGCATTAGCTGGAATCATTAGGTCTTGTGTTAGTGCCTTGGTTATTGGTAGAGATTTACGCCCGAGTATTCCAGCGAATTGGTATTCTGAGAGATTATCTGGAAGCGGAGAGATTGCTGAGAAAATTAATTCAGGCGGCCCTCCAATGCAAATCGCTACAGGCATCTTTGCATCCTTTCCATGCATCGCTGCATGGTCAGCTCCATGTTTGTGAATTTGCCAATGTAATCCTATTTCTTTTGGACCGAATACCTGAGCGCGATACATGCCCATATTGTGTTCTCCAGTATTGGAATTTTTTGTAATCACCAAAGGCAAGGTTACGAAGTTTCCTCCATCCATTGGCCATGTTTTTGGAATTGGTAATTTTGTCAAATCAAGTGGTAATTTAACGCGTTGACAAGCGCCCGTTCGCTTTTTCTTAGGCGGCATTGCCATCGCATCTTTGACCAAGGGCAATGCTTTCCATGGTCTTTTGACAAATAATCCAATATCTGGCTTCATCATCGCAACCATTCGCTGACCGATTTCATCTTCCTGGCTAACTCCAAGCGCTTGCATTGTTCTTTGCTTGCTTCCGAATAAATTCATCACCAGTGGTATTTCTGAAATCGTACCATCGGCTAATCTAGGTTGAGAAAAGATAACTGCAGGACCATTGTTTTTGACCAATAGGTCAGCGATAGCACCCGCCTCATATTCAACATCCACAGGGCGGTCTATACGAAGTAACTCTCCTTGAGAGTTGAGATGGCCAAGCCATCGCTTCATCGTCACCCACGCCACAACTCCCCTACGGGGAGTACCCCTTTCACTTCTCGCATTGTTCGTTTTGTGAAAAATTATTGGTAAATGACGTAATGCGAGCCATTAGAGCAATAATTTGTTGTATTATTCAGATTATTATTGAAGAGGCAAGGACCGT
>Ga0209657_1001053_pt1 | contig 17237 bp, 14 predicted proteins | sample SaaInlV_100m_DNA_FD_184650 | JGI IMG/M metagenome (GOLD analysis project Ga0209657, IMG submission 184650) | Marine microbial communities from expanding oxygen minimum zones in the Saanich Inlet - SI037_S3LV_100m_DNA (SPAdes) (version 2) | ecosystem: Environmental > Aquatic > Marine > Intertidal... | reverse complement strand
GTCATAGTGTCTGGGCTTGCTTTAGGTATAGACTCTATCGCCCATGAGTCAGCACTTGAAAACGGACTTACTACTATAGCGGTTCCAGGTTCTGGCTTAAGTGAAAGCGTGCTTCATCCAAAGGCACACAAAGAACTAGCGAGAAGGATTGTAAAATCAGGCGGTACGATGCTTTCAGAGTTTGAGGAGAATTTTAAAGCGACACACTACAGCTTCCCACAGAGAAATAGAGTGATGGCAGGCATGTCCCACGCAACTCTTATAATAGAGGCTGAAGAAAAGTCAGGTACACTTATAACTTCTAAGTTTGCGACAGAATATAATAGAGATGTACTTACGGTACCGGCGTCAATATTCTCTGGTAATTCCTTCGGCCCGCATATGCTTCTGCGCCTTGGTGCTACACCTATAAGAAAAAGTGAGGATATTTTAGAAGCATTAGGGTTTAACATAAAAGAAAAGCAGCAAAAATTAGACCTTAAAGATTTGTCAGAGAAAGAGAGGAAGGTTATAGATATACTGAAGACCCCAATGGAGCGTGACGAGCTAATAGCAAATTTAGGATTTCCAATTCAAGATGCAAATGTAACCCTTTCCGCAATGGAAATAAAAGGTATTATTAAAGAGAGTTACGGAGAAATGAGGATTAATAATTAATCGCGGGAGAAGAGGAGCGATTCATAATAATTATATTTATGATTAAAAGAACAGTTGGGCTTATAGTACTTACAAACACTGCAGACCGTGGACTCACTGCAGTACTTCAAGTACGTGGTGACTTTAATACTGAGAAAAATAATCAGGAGACATACAGAGGTGCATGCCAACTTACAGTGCACGGAAGTATAAACGATGGAGAAGATGAGACAGATACACTTCTGCGTGAGACACGAGAAGAGCTTGGGGAAGAATTTGCGGAGATCGTAGAGGCAGAGTTCAATAAAGACCAAAACTTCGTTGAACTCAATAGAATAAGTACCGATGATATATCTGTAGTTAACTTTGGTGTAATAATAGACGAATCGGCATTAAAAGAGATAGAGCTTAACTCATCTACCGGTGGAAGCATAAGGTTGATCTCAAAGAGTGATGTAGACAATATTCGTGAGCTAAAAAAGACAGACAGAGAAAATGGCGTCCCAGAAGATGAGATAGTAATGTTTCCAGATGACATAGAGGCAGTAAGGTTAGCATTTGAGAAATTCTCCTAAATTTGACTAAATAAATTATCTATAGTACAAATTAAGTCTAATGACTAAACTTTTAATCGTTGAGTCGCCTGCGAAGGCGAAGACAATTGCAAAATATTTAAATGACATTCCGGATCAAACGGAAGATTTTGTCGTGACTTCAAGTGTCGGGCATGTCCGTGACTTACCAAAGAGCAATAAAAAAGCGATAGACATAGAAGCTGGTTTCGTCCCCAACTATGAAATCTCAAAAGGTAAAGACAAAGTAATATCCGAGATAAAGACTAAAGCCAAAAAGGCAAATGAAGTATTACTCGCAACTGACCCCGACCGTGAGGGTGAGGCTATTGCATGGCATTTGAAGGAAGTATTAGGTCTCAAAAACCCTAAAAGGATCGTATTCAATGAGATCACAAAAGACGCAGTGCAGGAAGCTATAAAACATCCACGAGAGATTGACGATAAACTTCGTAAAGCACAGGAGGCCCGCAGAATACTAGACCGTCTTGTAGGTTATGATCTATCGGGGCTAATATGGAAAAAGGTGCGATACGGACTCTCTGCCGGACGCGTACAATCCCCTTCACTCCGTATAATAATGGAACGCGAACGAGAAATACGTGCATTTATACCAGAAGACTTCTGGGTTATAACTGCCGATGTTAAAAATAAAAGTAATTCACAATTCCCTCTTACATGTTCTGACGAGCCAAGAGAGGAAAAAGAAATGCAAAGGATTATGGATGCTGGAAAGAAAGGTGCTTGGAATGTAACAAATATTAAAGAAAGCGAGATGAAACGCTCTCCAAAAGCGCCGTTTATAACATCCACACTGCAGCAAACTGCCAGCACAAGACTTGGATACGCACCATCTAAAACTATGGGTATTGCACAGAAGCTTTATGAAGCTGGACACATAACCTATATGCGTACAGACAGTACTACCATGTCAAAGCAAGCACATGCTCAAATAATAAAAGTAGTAAATGACAAATACGGAAAGGAATATTATATGTCGCGTACATTTGCCAAGAAAAGTAAGATGGCTCAAGAAGCCCACGAGGCAGTAAGACCGTCTGACATAACAAAAGACTCTGCTGGAGCTACAGAGGAGCAGAAAAGTCTTTACAGACTCATCTGGCAGAGGACAGTAGCATCACAGATGACAGATGCAAAACTTCTTAAAATGAAAATGATTGTAAATGTAGCGGACGGCTCTGTGCCAGACTTTACTACTAACGGCTCACGAACACTTTTTGACGGCTGGTTCAAAGCAGACCCTGACGCGCGCGGTGAGGATGTAGAGCTTCCAAAGGTAGATGTAGGTGAAACTCTTAAACTTATAGAAATGCACGACGAAGCTAAGCAGACTCAACCACCGTCACGCTACACTGAAGCAGGCCTCATAAAAGAACTTGAAAAAAGAGGTATAGGCCGACCTTCTACTTATGCATCTATTATGCGTACATTAAACGACCGTGGTTATGTAGAGAAACAGGGTAAAACTCTTTTCCCTACTGACACAGGGGACGTAGTGAGTTCATTCTTAGAAGAAAACTTTGAAAAATACATAAGCGACTCGTTCACAGCTGAGATGGAAGATGAGCTAGATGAGATAGCTTCAGGGGAGCGTGAATATGCAAAAACTCTTACTGACTTTTATGGACCTTTCACAAAAGAGGTAGATTCTAAAAAAGATATTGAAAAGATTACAAACATGGGTGATGCGCCAGAAGAGTTTAAATGTCCAGAGTGTAAAGCGAATATGGTTATCAAACTCTCTAAAAATGGAAAGTTCATGAGTTGTTCTCAATTTCCCAATTGCCAAGGTGCAAGAACTATAGAGGGTGAAGAGCTTGAAGGACCAAAAGAAACTGGCGAGGATTGCCCGAAATGTGGACTCACCTCTCCGGATGAAAAAACTAAAACTGGCAAAATAAAAAAGAAAGAAGGTGGACGGCTCGTAGAAAGAGACGGACGATTCGGAAGGTTTATTTCCTGCAATAGATACCCCAAATGTAAGTTTATAAAAACCTCTCCGGAAGAAGAGGCTAAAAATAGAACAGGGGTTAAATGTGGTAAATGTAAAGATGGTGAAATGTCAGAACGTCGTGGGCGGTTTGGGCTTTTCTACAGTTGTTCTGATTACCCAGAATGTAAACATGCTATAAAAGCAAAGCCTACTGGCGCAAACTGCCCGATGTGTAACTCACTAATGATGGAAGGCACAAAAACCATCCCTGAGCGCTGTTCAGACAAAACTTGTCCAAATCACAACCCACACAAATTGGATAAGAAATAAAAACACCTTATACAAGGTGTTTTTATTTGCATTCCGAAATTAAAGGCATATTATAAAAATATGAATGTTAAAGATATCTTAAACCTAATGGCTTCCCCATCTGAGGAAGATATAAAGCTTGTAGAAAAAGCCTACTCTTTTGTTGAAAAGGCTCACAAGGATCATAAAAGAAATTCTGGCGAGCCATACATAATTCACTTGTACGAAGTAGCAAAGATACTCGCAGGACTTGGCATGGGGGCAAAGACCATATCAGCAGGACTTTTACATGACTGTATTGATGATGTAGGTGTTACAAGCGAACAACTAATAGAAAAATTTGGAGACGAGATTAATCGCTTAGTACTTGGAGTTACAGAACTTGGGCTTTTGAGATACAGAGGGCAAAAGAAGCATGCTGAAAGTTTGCGTAAACTTTTTGTAGTTACTTCTCAAGACATACGTGTTCTTATCGTTAGTCTTGCAGACAAACTTCATAATATGCGGACCATAGAACACAATACTAAAGAAAGCCAACAAAGAAATGCCCACGAGACACTTGAGATCTACGCGCAAATTGCGGACAGACTTGGTATGGGTCAGATGAAAGGAGAACTTGAGGACTTGTCCTTTCCTTATATTCACCCTGAAAAATATAAAGAGGTTCTAAAGCTACGCAAAGAACGAAATAAAGAAACATTAAAAAGACTTGCGAAAATAGATAGATCACTCAAAAAAGAGCTTGCGAAAAATAATATTACGAACTTCAGGACTGACTATAGGATGAAGCGATTATATAGTTTGTATAAAAAACTTGAAAGAAAAGACAAGAACATAGAGAAAGTGAGGGACATTTCTGCGCTTCGTATAATAGTACCGACAATAAGTGATTGCTATCAGGTACTTGGGATAATACACAGTGTATGGCAACCGCTACCAGGTAAAATAAAAGACTATATATCCTCCCCTCGCCCTAATGGGTACAGAAGTTTACATACAACAATATTCACAGGAGACGGCGGACTTATAGAAATACAGCTACGAACAGAAGAAATGCACCAAGAAGCAGAGTATGGTATCGCTTCTCATATAGCGTATAAAGGCACATTTGATAAAAAAAGGAAAGTATCAAACTTAGTATGGATGAAAGACCTGTTCTCTTCAAGAATAGCAAATACTATAAAGAGATTCCGTAATGGAAAAGGTGAGAAGGAAGTAAAAGAAGAAATGAAAACTTCAAACCGAAAAAAGAAGCAGAAAGACCTGCCTGCCGGCAAGGCAGGAGATATTCCTGTATATCCAATAGATAAAATACCAAAATGGATAAAACAAATAGCAGAAGAACAAAAAAGCGTTCCCGAATCAAAAGAATTTCTTGATGACCTCAAATCAGACTTCTTTAATTACAGAGTTTTTGTATTTACACCAAAAGGTGACGTAATAGACCTTCCTGTAGATTCAAGTGTTATTGATTTTGCATATGCTATACATTCCGATGTAGGTAATCACCTCTCGGGCGCAAAGGTTAATAGCAAATTTGTATCTATAGATACAAAACTTAAAAACGGAGACATAGTAGATATAGAGACTAAGCCAGCGAGTCATCCAACAGTAAAGTGGCTTAAGAACGCAAAGACATCTACAGCACAAAGACACATACGCAACACTATTGCTGAATCTAAAGCTTAAAGAGAAAAGTTTTTTATAGAATATAAATCTTCGTCTTCTGCCTCCTCTTCTTTTTCGTTTTCTGATCTTTCGTCCAAAACAGCTTCCCCATCAGCTGGAGGATTATTTTGTACCTCTTCTAGAAGCTCTTCTTTGTTTGCATTTATAAATCTCTCTACTTCTTCTTGCCCTTTTACTCCTTCTTCTTTATTTAAAATATCTAAGATACCACGTAGGTCATCTGCAGAAAAGAAATCTATAGTAAGCTTTCCACCGACTTTTCTTTTTTCTATTTGCACTCTAGTACCTAAAGTATCTGTAAGCTGGTTTTCAAGGTCAACCATCTCTGGATCAAAGCGCAATGACTGCTTTCTTACTTTGTCTGATGCCACCCTCCGTGAAATCGCCTCTGCTTCACGTACCGTTAGTTTCTTTGCCATTATTTCTTTAAAGAGAGTCATCTGCTCTTCTGCTCTACCGTTTAGCATCATCACTGGGCGTGCATGACCTTCTGCTATGTGTCCCTCTGCAAGAGCCTGCTGTACTTCCTCTGGAAGTGAGAGAAGGCGGATAGTGTTTGAAACATATTCACGGCTTTTACCAACCTTCTGCCCAACATCAGAGTGTTTAAAATTAAACTCATTTACAAGACGAGAGAATGCGTACGCTCTATCTATAGCATTCAAGTCTTCACGTTGAAGGTTTTCAATAATAGCGAGTTCAAGCTTTATTCTATTGTTTTCTTCATCGTTTCCTTCAAAGCTTTTAATTATTACTGGTATTTGAGAAAGTCCTGCTATATGTGAAGCACGGAGACGACGCTCACCTGCTATAAGTTCATATGCTGTATCAAGACCTCCACTGTCTGTTTGAAACTCTTTACGCGTTACTACAAGAGGCTGAAGTACACCGTACTGACGTATAGAGTCCGCAAGGTCTTTTATTTTTGCTTCATTAAATTCCCGCCGAGGTTGGTACGGGTTTGGCTTTACTTTGTCTAGCTCAATCCAATAGATTGAATCATTATTAAATTGACTTATTTCGCTCATATTATTCCAAATTATATCATAAAAATTTCGCGCGGGAAAAGGACTTTCCTCGGCGTAACGTAGTGGAGCGGAGGAGGGTCCTTGAGGAGTGCGAATTGATTTATATAAAAAATTTAAGTACACTACAATCATTGCCTTCTACTGCCGGAGTGGTGGAATTGGTATACACGTACGATTCAAAATCGTATGCCGCAAGGCTTGTGGGTTCAAGTCCCACCTCCGGCACAATTAAAAACACCGTCGCTTAAGCGACGGTGTTTTTGTGCTTAGATTTTTCCTACCAAATCCATCCCCGGTTCTAATGTATCGCTCCCTGGAGTCCAGTTCGCTGGGCATACCTTATCCCCATGTTCATGAACAAACTTAGCAGCTTGAACCTTCCTTAGAAGCTCTTTTGCATTACGTCCTATACTGTTGTCATGAATTTCCATAGCTTTAAGTACTCCGTCTGGATTTATAACGAAGCTTCCTCGAAGCGCTAGACCTTCGTCTTCTATTAGTACTCCCATCATTTCTGAAAGCATATGGTTCGCATCCTCTGCCATTGGGAACTTAATCTTCCCTATTGCCTTTGATGAGTCATGCCATGCTTTGTGAGTGTATACTGTATCTGTACTTACTGACACCACTTCTGCTCCTTCCTTCTTAAACTCTTCATATAGCTCTGCCATATCCTCAAGCTCTGTAGGGCAAACAAATGTAAAGTCAGCTGGGTAGAAGAAAAGTATTAACCACTTCCCTTCAAAATCAGATATCTTCATTTCCTTTTCGTCGTTCTCATGGAAAACTTTGAAAGATATATCTGGTAATTTGTCTCCTATTTGGACTGTGTCTCCGAAACACATATCGCTACAGCAATCTAGGCAATCGGACTCGCCACAGATGCCACAATTATTTTCTTTTGACATATTTTTTAGTAGATTTAATATTAATATTAGGTATTATATCACGATGAAAGACAAAATTAAAATCATCGTAATCTTGGGTCAAACTGCCACTGGCAAGAGTGATTTAGCTGTGGAGGTCGCCAAAAAGTTTGATGGCGAGATTATCTCTGCTGACTCAAGGCAAGTATATAAAGGTCTAGATATCGGAAGTGGAAAGATCACCAAAAGAGAGATGCAAAGAGTGCCGCACCACCTTCTTAATGTAGCCAATCCTAAACGGCAGTTTTCTGTAGCGCAGTATAAAAGGCTAGCTGATAAAAAGATAGAAGAGATTAGTAAGAAAAAGAAATTACCAATAGTAGTAGGCGGTACTGGTTTTTATATTCAAGCCGTTGTTGATGATTTAGTATTGCCTGATGTGAAGCCAAACCAAAAGCTTCGTAAAGAATTAGAGAAAAAAACTGCAAAAGAGCTTTTTGAAATATTAAAGAAACTAGACAAAGGCCGTGCAAAAGATATAGAAAAAGATAATCCACGAAGACTTATACGAGCCATTGAAATAGCAAAGATGCTTGGTAAAGTGCCGAAGCTAAAGAAGAATTCAAAATACGAAGTACTTCAGATTGGTTTAAAACTCCCTGAAGATAAACTAAAAGAGAATATTAAAAAGAGGCTATTTACTAGAGTAAAAAAAGGGATGGTGGCAGAAGTAGAACTCCTGCACAAAGAAGGGCTTTCTTGGAAGAGATCAGAGTCACTTGGACTTGAATATCGCTTCTTAGCACAGTTCCTACAAAGCAAGATTAATAAAGAAGAGATGCTAGAGAAAATACAGACAGAAAGCTGGCAGTTTGCCAAAAGGCAGATGAGGTGGTTCAAGAGAGATGAGAGGATAAAGTGGTTTGGGCCGAGCGAGGTTTTAAAGATAGAAAGAGAGATTAAAAAATTTATAAAGTAAACACCTCAACGTATTGAGGTGTTTACTTTTTGCGGTGATATATTAGCCTTTGCTCGAACCTTTTTTGAGCATAAGACCAATTAACGCGCCGAGCGCGCGGTAACCTCAATAAACAAACTACGCCCCGAGTCCGTGGTAATGTTATCGCCCCAACGCCTCCACTCCGTTCCGCCGTCACCAAAACACAAAATTTTTCTTTACGGTTCCGTTAGTTTTTTCTGCCCCCAATTTTTAAAAGTAAATGTGAAAAGAAAATTTTTTGTTTTGTAGTATGTTTGAATAGACTTGAGACAAATATATTATTCTTTCTGTAATGTTCCTTGAACATAGAGAGAATGATGTATTTCTCAAGACCTTTTGACGATTTTTCGCGAATACCTCAACGACTTGGGGCATTCAAATTTTCAAATATGCTATACTGTTATCAACATGTCAGATTATAACCCTGTCATTTGTATGGTATCATAGTATGGAAAGTAGTAAAACAACAATTGGGGATAAAGTTAAGGTTCGGAGATCAAAGCTCGGCATAACTCAAGACGCGCTAGCTCGAAAATCTGATGTTCCATATACAACTCTTACAAAATTGGAGTCTAATGTTATTACAAAACCGTCAATTCAAACTATTGAAAAAATTGCAAAAGGTCTTGGAATAACAATTGATAATTTGATTAAATAATATGATTCAAAATACATTTCAAAAATTAGAAAAAATTTTTAAAAAAGACGAAAGACTTATTTCTGATGATGGAAAATTATTGAAAAATAAAGCTGTTGAACTTGCACATAAGTTAGATGAGGATTTGATCAAAGTGCTTGCTGGCGATAAAGATTTGAAGAAGATTTTCTTCAAAAAAGTTTCTGATATCACCGTTTTTGATAAAGATTTATTTATTGAATTTGTAAGTAATAAAGAATTTTTACCTGATTCATACACAGCTTTTAAAAATAAAATCGGTTTTTTTACAAATGGAGAATATTTGAAACAAAACAAAGATGTTGTGCTCGTGTGGCCGTATAAAGATTGCGTACTTGAGGGTGGACAAACAAAAGAAGACGCGAAGCGTAAAGAAATTTTTTGGAATACAACACTCGCGCCAGATGAGATAAGTCGTTTGCTTGAACCGAAAGTTTTAACGAACTGGAAAAGATATGATAAGGAGAATACGAAAACTGGACATAAAACAAAAGACATTAAAGATACTGATAATCTTGTAATTAAAGGCAATAACCTTCTTACACTTCACTCATTAGAGAAACATTTTGCTGGAAAAGTGAAGTTGATATATATTGATCCACCGTATAATACTGGGAATGATGAATTTAAATATAATGATTCATTCAATCATTCATCCTGGTTGACTTTTATGCAAAACAGGCTTGAGATTGCTCGCAACCTCTTAACCGAAGATGGCTTTATTGTAGTCCAGTGTGATCATAATGAACAAGCGTATTTAAGGGTATTAATGGATAGTGTGTTTAACCGAGACAATTTTATTAATTCAATAATATGGAAACGTACTTTTAGTCATGGAGATGTTGGTCAAGGAGCACAGCATCTCGGAAGATTGCATGATACATTGTTACTATACAGTAAGTCTAAGTCTTATAAACTTAATACTGTATATACTCCATATTCAGAAAAATATATAAATGATTTTTATAAATATAATGACAAAGGTGGAAGATATCGTCTAGTTTCTCTCTTAGGACCTGGTGGCGCTTCGAAAGGTAACCCATATTATGAATTTCTAGGAGTAAAAAAATACTGGGTTTACTCTGAAAAAAAGATGAATGAGCTTTATAAGGAGGGGAAAATTGTTCAAAGTAAAAAAGGAATAGTGCCTCAAAAAAAGCGATATTTAGATGAAGCGCCTGGTGTACCACTTCAAGATTTATGGTTAGATATAAATCCGTTACAAGGATCTTCCAAAGAAAAATATGAATTTACTGGGCAAAAACCAGAACAGTTATTAGCGCGTATTCTCGAGCTTACGACAAATCGTGGCGACATAGTTATTGATTATCATGCTGGTACTGGAACAACAGGTGCTACGGCTCACAAAATGGGGCGACAATATATTTTAGCTGAGCAGATGGATTATATTCATGATCTTCCTGAAGCGCGTCTAAAAAAAGTTATTGATGGCGAACAAGGTGGAATTTCAAAAGATGTTAAATGGAAAGGTGGAGGGAGTTTTGTATATGCGGAGTTAATGCCACTTAATGAAAAATATGTTCGTGAAATCAGAGATGCGAAAACCAAAAAAGATATAGAAAAAATTTGGAAAGAAATTCAGAAAAGTGGATTTTTAAGTTACAAAATTGATCCGAAAAAATTCAACAAAGAAATAAAATCTTTTGTTGATTTAGATTTGGAAAATCAAAAGAAATTCATCCTTGAGTCACTTGATGAGAATATGTTGTATGTAAATTATAGCGATGTTAATAATAAAGACTATAAAGTAAGTAAAGAAGATAAAGATTTAAATAAGGGGTTTTATAATAAATAGGATGATTTATGTTAAAGCTTTACGAGGAATTTAATAGTACGCAGAATGTTGTAGATAAAAACTTTTTTAAAGATAAAGTTCCAAATTTTGTTACTGAAAATTTGAGCGAAAAATCTACATTACGTGAATATCAAAAAGAAGCGCTAGGACGCTTTATATATTACGCTACAGAGTACCCAAACAAGAAAAAGCCGTTTCATCTACTTTTTAATATGGCGACTGGGAGCGGAAAGACGCTTATAATGGCGGCGGATATTTTATATTTGTATGAGAGAGGGTACAGAAATTTTATATTTTTTGTGAATAGTACAAATATTATTAAAAAAACAAAAGATAATTTTACAAATTTACTTTCAAATAAATATCTTTTTGCAGAAGATATAAAATTTAATAATAAAAAAGTGCGAGTCACTAAAGTTGATAATTTTGAAGCGGTAAATTCTGAAGATATAAATATCCTTTTTACAACAATACAAGGACTTCATAAACGACTTAATGATCCTAAAGAAAATAGTATTACTTATGAAGATTTTGACGAAAAGAGAATCATACTTTTATCTGACGAGGCACATCATATAAATACACTTACAAAATTAAAAAAAGATAATCAAAAATCTTTATTTGAAGAAGGTAATGGTTTAAAAGATATAAAAGGTCTCAAAAAAGATGAGGAACAAGAACTTCGTTCGTGGGAGGGGACTGTTATGAGAATCCTGAATGCGAATAAAGAAAACATGTTACTTGAATTTACTGCTACGATTGATATGAATAATCAGAGTATAGCTACAAAATATGAAGATAAGATAATCTTTGAATATGATTTGAAGCAATATCGCTTGGACGGATTTTCAAAAGAAATAGAAATACTTGAAGCAGATCTGTCACGAATGGAACGCGCGTTTGTAGCTGTAGTGTTATCACAATACAGGATGAAAGTTGCCCAAAAGCATAAAATCGCTTTAAAACCTGTCGTTATGTTCAAAGCAAACAGAGTTAATCCGCCAAAAGATAAAAGGACAGAGCTGGTTGTCTCAAGCGAATTTAAAAAAGAGTTTTTGGAGAAAATAAAAAGTTTGAAAGTAGTCGATTTAAAGCAGCTAGAGAAAATAAAAAACGAAACATTACAAAAAGCTTTCAATTTTTTTAGAAACAACAAAATTACTCTAGGTGTTTTGGTACAAGAATTAAAAAATGATTTTTCAGAAGAGAAATGTATTTCTATTGACTCAAAAGAACAGAGCGAGCAAAATCAGATTTTAGTTAATTCATTAGAAGATCAAAATAATGAAGTTCGTGCAGTTTTTGCGGTGGATGCACTTAATGAGGGGTGGGATGTTTTAAACCTTTTTGATATTGTGCGCCTATATAATTCTCGTGAACATAGACCTGGGAGTTATACAATGGCAGAGGCACAGCTTATCGGACGAGGAGCGCGATATTATCCATTTATGATAAAAGGGGAAACCGACAAATATCGTAGAAAATTTGATGAAGATATTGAAAGCGAATTAAGAATAATTGAACAGTTGCATTATCATAGTGCACAATATTCTGGTTATATATCTGATATCACAAATGCACTGAAAAAGACTGGAATAATGCCAGATAACAAGGTTGATAGAGAAATAAAAATAAAAGAAGAGTTTAAAAATACAGTGTTATGGAAAAACGGATTAATTTTTCTAAATTCACAGATTCCTGACACAAGAGAAGAAATAAAAAGCTTGAGCTTAGCAAAAATAAGAAAAGAATATTCTTATGAATTTCCGACAGGATACATGGAAGAACATGAGGTGTTGAGTAATAAGCTTAAAATGCGCGCACAACAAGGTAATGTTGTAATTAAAAAAATTAAGCTTGCTGACCTTGGTAAAAATATTATTTATGAAGCAATGAATCGTATAGATTTTTATAAATTTAATAATCTAAAGACATTTTTCCCGCACATAGATTCAATACAGCAATTTATAGATAATGAAGATTATATAAAAGCTGTTGTTGTTAATGTTACTAGTAATGAGCTACATCTAACAAACTTATCACAAGATGATAAGTTAAGCCTTGTTGTATCTGTACTCAATGATCTTGCAGAAAGCGCACAAGTAAATAAGAAAGAATATAAAGGGACTTTTGATTTTAATGCGCATAGAATATCCGATATTTTCAAAGACAAAATTATACAAATAGCGAATGACAGTCCTCGTGCAACGGAGATGGAGGACATAGATTTAGAGGGAAGAAAATGGTTTGCTCAAAATGAGATATGGGGTACAAGTGAAGAAGAATCATTCCTAAATTTTTTTGATGAGGTTGCGGAAAATTTAAAAAAGAAATACAGCCAATTTGCTGTTATGAGGAATGAGAGATATTTTAAAATTTTTAATTTTGAGGACGGACAACCGTTTGAACCTGATTTTGTTTTATTTCTCAAAGAGAAAAAAACAGAAAAAGAATTACTATATCAAGTATTTGTTGAGCCAAAAGGTGATCAATTCTTAGATGAAGATGGATTGTTTGAAAAAGGAAAAGAGGGGTGGAAAGAAAAATTTCTTATTCAAATTGCAGAAAAACACAAACTAAAATTGGATGATTTTAAGATAAAAAATAAAAAATTTAAACTGATTGGGTTGCCTTTTTATAACGATGGACTCAAAGAAAGGTTTGAGGAAGGTTTCAATAAAATGCTAAAATAAAACCATGAACTACACAACTATAATAATCATCGCTATTGTCGGAATTATAATCGGCTATTTACTTGCGCGACGACGGAAAGAGGGTTTGACTGTTTGGACGAACGAAAAGAAAGAGGTAAATGAAATATCAGAGAAAGAAGTACGATTAAATGTTAATCTCGGAGAGGTTGGTGGGGGCATTATGAAGAATGAAGAGGTAGTTGAAACTTATTATGATTATGCAATATCTAAAATATTAGATAAATTGCCGAAATCAATTAAAATAGCTGACTTCGGTGGTGCACATGGATTCTTATCAAAGTTTATCAAAAATCGTCTAGAAAAAAATGGTAAAACAGTTGATGTGGTTGTAATTGATGAGAATACTAAAGAATTAGCGGAAGCAGATGCGAAAGGATTAAAAACTTTAAAGGCAAACATAGAAAATATCTCACTAGAAGATAAGCAAGATCTAATAATAATGAGATTTGTACTTCACTATAATTCATTAGAAGGGATTAATAATATTTTAGGAAATGTAAAAAAATCACTCAAAGAGAGCGGTTATTTTATAAATCAAGTTAATTCTGGAAGAGATAAAAATCATGTTGATATGATTAATAATATCGTTAATATGCCATCACTTGGTAGAGTCAATAAAAATAGAATGAACTATCTAACAAAAGATGAATATTTAGATATTTCTAATAAGCATGGCTTTGTAACAGAAATCTTTGATAAGGATATAAACGGGAAACCTCTATCTTGGAATTGGACATTAAAAGATATGTTTGAGCGAAGTAATGGAAAATTTGATAAAATATCTGAAAGTAAGAAGCGAGAATATTTAGAAAATAAAAAGACTTTTTTAAATGATACCGAAAAACTTATAAAAGAATATCAAGAAAAATATAATATAGATTATGTTAAATATGAAGGAGAAGATACTAATATCGAGTTTCATATCCCAATATTTTTATCTCATCTTTAATAATATAGACTACCGTCTATATTGGGCGAATTGAGATAAATATATAAAATGTTAAAATAAACACATGACATCAATATTATTTTTCATCGCCGGCATAGCTCTTGGATTTTATATCAAGGACAAAATGGTGCAAAAGAAATCTTTCACACCAAAACAACCAGAAGAAATAAACGAAATTCGAGAAGAAGCACGCGAAGCGCTTAGTGAACGAACCGAAAAGCGAAAAGAAAAGATTTTGGAATTAATGAAAGGCGAAGCTATTCATCAAGAAGAATTACAGAGATGTAATGTAGCCGATATTAAAAAAGGTATTACTTGCAACAATGTTGAAAAACTACTTGATGTTTCTGACCAGACAGCGTCTAAATATCTGAACGAGCTAGAGAAAGAGCAAAAAATTGAGCAAATTGGAACTTCTGGCAAAGGAGTATATTACATCTTAAAATAACCCTATTCCCCTAAAATTGAGGTAGATTCTACCTAAATACGCTACATTCCCATAAAACCTTGCAGGATTCTATATGAATTAGAGCTTTAAGTATAGAATGTTGCCAAGCTATTGGAGGATTACGCTGGGCTTGACAAAAGGTGTATGTATGCTATGCTTTAGCGGTAGTTAGAAGTACCTTGAAAAACAATAGTAAAATAAATTTTGTTTCATTTAACCCTATTTAGAAAGAGGAATAAAAGATGGAAAAAATAAAATTAGACGAAGCAAAAAGTCTGAGTGAAAATGAAAAAGAATTGTTGCAAAATTTGAAAGAAAGAGATTTTGATAGCGTATTAGAAGTAAAGAAAGGATTTCCACTTTTAGTTTCTAGTCCAAAAGTACAAATAAAAGTGGCTGAGGCCTTAGTTCAAGTATTAAGAAGAGGATTAGTTGGGATGGGAGGCGATCGAAATATCGAGGTTTATAAAAAATGGCAAAATCTTCTTGAAGATCAAAGTTATTTGTACGAAGGCGCAAAAAATATTCTTGGTTCAGGGTATACAACTGGGCATATGATGGGTACCTATAGTATTGACGAGACCCTTGAAACTTTAAAAGTTTTAAATATGCCAGAGAATATTGATAAAGAAATCGCTATTAATGCAATTGGGAATTTGATCACAAGAGAACAAATACTTGATGCCATTAAAATCAAGAATGAACTAGCGGTATCTAACAAAGAATTATATTCAAATCCTGAATTTTTAGGTAATTTAGAAAATGGTATTTTAAATCTTCTAGATGCTAATAACAATACAGGCGTATCCAAAATAGCGGAAACTAAGAAATTAGCCGAAGAATTTGAAATACCTGATGGCGTATTAAATCCAATTGTAAAACAAGCAATGTTTAGTAACATGCGCAGAGGCCGAGATGATAAAGCTGTGTTAATACAAACAGAATTTTCTTTGCCATCAGAAGATATTTTGAAAAGTATTTCAAGTGACGATATAGTATTTCGTATAGTTATTCTTTTAGAAGCTACTTCTCTATATAATGCAATGCTAAAAATTGAATCTGAATTTGAAGACTTAACCAAGTTGAGTAAAAAGGGTTATTTGTCAAGATCAGAAGTAGATAAGATATGGGGAGATGTAGTTTCGGATAAAAAACTCATCGATGTTGCTAAAAGAGTAATAAAAACTGGTAAGGAGGAATATGCAAATGAAGTAGCCAAGCTTCTAAACATAAAAGATTGATTTAATCTAAGTAGAGATTTTTCTTATATTGAGTCTAAATGTTATCAATTTTTAAACCACCACCTACATTCTATGAAAGGAAGAATGATAGGTGGTATTTTTATGCTAAAATAATCCTATGCTACCAGAAGAAAATAAAACTCAAAATATTTCTGAACCCGAAACTACAACGGAAAATCAACCCGTCGCGACTGCCTCGCCAGAGATTGAAAATAAGATAGAAATACCAACTGAAACTGTTCCTGAAAATGAAAAAAAGATTGAAGCTGAACCCGAAATAGAACCAGAAACAAAAAAAGAAACTAAAGCCCAACCGTCTGCTCAAGAAATTACTCCACCAATAGCCGAAACTCCAAAAAAAGAAGTGGGAACAACTCCCACACCACAAACGCAAACTATAGAAAAGATTGTATACAAAACTGATCCAAATTTTATCCAAAAACTCTTAAATAAAGCCCGCGCTAAAATCCAAGAACGAAAACGAAAGAAGTTAGACAAGATTATGACGCTTTTTAATACAAACCCTCAAATCACAAACCAAGATATACAAAAACTACTTCGAACATCAAGAGTTTCAGCTTTCCGTTATCTAAACATCTTAGAACAAGAAAATCGTATAAAACAAGTCGGAAACACTGGAAAATCGGTTTTTTACACTAAAATATAGTAAACCCACACTTCTTACCTTAAACGCTCCAAATGGTGTATTTGGAGCGTTTAAGGAGTGTTTTAAATTCCTCAAAGCGAAGCTTTGAGATCATTTTCGTCGTTCGTCGTCGTCCGAGGGCATTACCGCTAGGGCGTCATGGTAAGTATGAGCGCCGACGTTAAACGAAGTGAAATACATTAGATACTTTGCTACATAATCAGAGATGAAAAAGAGGAAGGGGGTTGTGCGAGTGTGGACTCCGTAGGCACGTTAAAGCGAGCTGTTAACTTTGGAGAAAGAAGAAATCTGAACAGCATTGAAGATGTTGTATTACAACTGCGAGGAGGAGCGCGAAGCTGGGGGAAGGATTCCCTCTTTCCCCCAACCTGAGGTGTGCGGTTTGCGAAGCAAACATCGCACACACCAAGTATGTAGGCGCGAGTAGCCCTAGCGGTAATGCCCGAGGCGAATGCCGAGGGTACGCTGGAAAAATCTAGAATTACATTGTGCTTTGTATTGAAAAATAAGACGACTTCTTTTTTGTCGTCCGTCGTGAGCACCAACTCTGTGAGGTACGAACAGAGAACCAAAACAAAAAATTTTCTTTTCACATTTACTTTTAAAAATTGGGGGCAGAAAAAACTAACGGAACCGTAAAGAAAAATTTTGTGTTTTGGTGACGGCGGAACG
>Ga0209657_1001052_pt1 | contig 17242 bp, 13 predicted proteins | sample SaaInlV_100m_DNA_FD_184650 | JGI IMG/M metagenome (GOLD analysis project Ga0209657, IMG submission 184650) | Marine microbial communities from expanding oxygen minimum zones in the Saanich Inlet - SI037_S3LV_100m_DNA (SPAdes) (version 2) | ecosystem: Environmental > Aquatic > Marine > Intertidal... | reverse complement strand
CTAATTACAACCGTTGACTCGGCCCATCCTTTTTTTTCAAAATGATGATGTATTGGTGCCATTCTAAAAATTCGCTTTCCTGTAAGCTTAAAAGAAATTACTTGAACCATTACCGAAACAGCTTCAAGGACAAACAGGCCACCTGTTATAGCTAACACTATCTCATGCTTGGTAATTATACCTACCGCTCCTAAAGAACCACCAAGTGCTAGTGAACCTGTATCTCCCATAAAAATTTTTGCTGGTGGCGCGTTAAACCATAAAAAACCTAAACAAGATCCTATTATTGCTCCACAAAAAATAGAAACTTCTCCTGTACCCTCTATGTATGGAATTTGTAAATAATCTGAAAAAACAATATTTCCAGTTACATAACTTATAAAAGCAAAACATCCTGCAACTAAAATTACCGGTACTGTTGCCAATCCATCAAGTCCATCAGTTAAATTCACAGCATTCGATGATCCAATTATTACAAATACTGAAAAGGGTATAAAGAACCATCCAAGGTTTATTATTAAATTTTTAAAAAAAGGGAAATATAAGTTGGTAATTTCTTGGTAATCAACAAAATAAACAAAAAATGAAACTCCCAAAACAGCTAAAAGAATTTGAGATAAAATTTTAAATTTTGATGAAATACCTGAAGAGTTATTATATTTTATCTTCTTGTAGTCATCAAGCGCACCAAGCAAACCAAATGAAATAGCAATGTAAATACAAAAAAGAATACTAATATTTGATAAATCTCCCCAAAATAAAACAGAAACTAAAAGCCCAAATAGAATAATTACTCCACCCATTGTTGGTGTTCCAATTTTTTTAATTATATGGTCTTCTGGTCCATCATCACGGATAGGATTTAATATTTTTTTATTTGAAAAAAAATTAATAAAAGGACCACCAATTATCAAAACAATAATTAATGAAGTAAATAAAGACAATCCCGTTCTAAAAGTTATGTATTTAAAGACATTTAAAAAGGTAAAAGTATCAACAAAATTTAATAGAAATTGATAGATCATTTATTTTAAACCTTTCAAATTATTCATTATCTTATTGAATCCTGTCGCATTTGAGGCCTTAATCATTAGATAGTCATTATTATTTAAATGATTTTTCATTAAATCAATAATTTGAGAATTACTATCTAATATTCTTCCTTTTTTGGAATTTAAAACAGAATTGAAGATAAAAGAAACATTTCTTCCCTTAACAAATACTTTGTCTATGTTGGACCGATTTATTATAGCCACCATAGATTGATGAAGTTTTTCACTATGCTGTCCAAGTTCTAGCATATCGCCCAATAGTAAATATTTTTTTGATTTATTTGAGTTAATTTTATCATAGTTAAGAATTGCAGACTTAAGAGATAATGGATTTGAATTATAACTTTCATCTATTAAATTTAAGTTTTTATTATTAATTTTAATTTTAGAAATATCTCCTCTTCCATTTGGTACTTTAAAATTAATAAAAATATTTTTGTTTATTTTAGAAATATCCAAAAAGATGCTCATTACAGCTAAAGCCGCTAAAATATTAGAAATATAATTTTCGAAATCATTAGAAATTAAAAAGTAAGTCTTTAAATGATTAATTTTAATAGTCACCTTAAATCTTTTTCCAAACTTTTTAATATTTATAAACTTTATATTTGAATTTTTGCTTTTAATACCAAATGATAAAACTTTTAAGTTTTTTTTTGTAGCAATTTTTTTATGAAATGTAAAAAAATTATCATCAGCATTTAGAACAATAAAACCATTATCTTTTGTATTATGAATTATTTCTGATTTAGCTAATGCAATTTGTTTCAAATTCTTAAAATTTTTAGCATGAGCATAATTGATATTTGTAATTACACTAACGTCTGGCTGAGCAATTTTTGAAAGATAATCAATCTCACCTTTTTTATCCATACCGATTTCTAGAACTCCATAATCATCTTTTTGATTTAAATTAAAAAGACTTAATGGTACACCATATTTATTATTATATGATTTTGGTGAAGTGCTAGTTTTAGATAGTTTTTTTAATGAATTACCTAATAAGTCTTTTAAAGTAGTTTTCCCACAGCTTCCTGTAATAGCAATAATTTTTGTATCAATATTTTTTCTATAAACTTTAGAGCTTTGTGTTAAAAATTTTAAAGTATCTTTTACTTTAATTTGACATTTAATATCATTATTTTTATTAATCTTATTTACTATTGCTATAGATGCTTTTTTGTTGAAGGCTTCACTTACAAATTTATTTCCATTATTCTTTCTTCCTCTAATTGCAAAAAAAATATCACCTTTTTTTATTTCTTTAGAGTTAATCTGTGCTTTCTTCAAAGAAATCCTGGAAGATAATTTTTTTTCTTCAGATAGTTCTTTAAGAATATTTAATTTTAAATTATTTGACAAAGATGAATTCTTTATTTTAATTGCATCTAAAATAACTTTTTTATCTGAAAAGATAATTTTTTTTACACCTTTTTCTTGAATAGTTTCATGTCCTTTTCCAGCTACAAGTAAAATTTCTCCAGTATTTAAATTATTAACTGCCTCTGTAATTGCCCTCGCTCTATTAGGAAATTCTAATATTTTTTGTTTTTTTATCCCCTTTTTTATATCGTTTCTTATTTTATTGGGACTTTCTGCTCTTGGATTATCATCAGTAAGATATATTTTATCAGCTAAAATATCTCCAATTTTGCCCATTTTAGCTCTTTTATCCTGATCTCTATTGCCTCCACATCCAAATACTAACGAAATTTTTTGATCAGGAAACTGCTCTTTTAAATTTAAAAGACAAGTTCTTAAAGCATCTGGCGTATGGGCATAATCCAAAATTACTTTAGATTGATTTTTAATCTTACCAATTTTTTCAAATCTACCCTCTACAGATTTAATCCTAGGAATAACTTTAAGTATTTTTTTTATATCAATATTACTTTTTATTGCCGCAGTAATTGCCATCTGTATATTTTTTAATTGAATTTTTCCTATCAAATTAAGCTTAATCTTATGAATTGAATTATTATGGCTAATTTGTAATAGTTGAGCTTCTCCTTGAAACTTATGCGACAAATATTGAAAATTATTTTTTTGACTATTTAATGAATAAAGATTTAAATTTTTATTTAGTGTAATTTTTTTTATCTTTTGGAATTGCGGTATTTCTTTATCAGCTATCACATTGCCATTTTTTTTTATCAATTTTTCAAATAAATAAAGTTTAGCTTTTAAATAATTCTTTAAATTTTTATGATAATCTAAATGATCTTGTGATAAATTTGTAAATATACCAGTATTAAAAAATAATCCATCTAATCTATTTTGCTTCAAACCATGACTTGATGCTTCCATAATTACATTATCTACACTTTGTTTTTTTAGATTACTCAAAATCTTACTTAATTTTATAGGGTCTATTGTTGTGTTTAATAAATTTATTTTAAGGTTTTTGGATTTAACCCCTAAAGTTCCAATTGATGCAACTTTTTTTTTATTTAAATTTAATATTTGATAGTAAAAATCAGCAATCGATGACTTGCCATTGGTACCAGTAACGGCAATTATATTTTTTGGAATATTATTAAAAATTTTAAAAGAAATTTCAGCTAATAATTTTCTTACATTTCTAGATTGAATAAATAAAATATCATTTTTTAATCCATTCTCTTTTTTTTCAGTTACAATAATCTTTGCACCATTTCTTATTGCAGATAATATAAAATTATTTCCATCTACTTTATTTCCTTTGATCGCAAAAAAAATATTATCTTTTCTTACTTGATTGCTATTAAATGAAATTCCTGAAAAAAAAAATTTTTTATAATTATTTTTTATATTGTTAAAATAATCTCCTAGAAACATAATTAATTAACCTCTATATATTTTGTGGCTAAAATAGGCCCAATTTTATCTATTATCTTTCCGGCTACTTCAACCGATGTCCATCCTGCTGTATTATATGGAGTGCCGGTTTGAGTTCCTTCTTTATGTCTGTAATTATAAATATAACTACTTGATGTTTTGGGTGTATCTAGCATTACAATAAAAACATAATTTGGGCTCGAGGATGGGAAAATCGATGCGAATGTATTTACTTTACCTTCTGAATAGATGCCGTCCAAAACTTTATCTGCAGTTCCTGTTTTTCCAGCTATTTCAAAATTAGGAACATTTGCAAATTTTGCAGTTCCTTCCTCGGTATTAACAATTTTTCTAAGTACATTAACAACCTGTTCGGAAACTCCTTTTTTTAATATTCTATTTTTTTTTTTATTAATTTTAATATCTTTATTAATTAAAGTCGGTTTAACATCATAACCACCATTAGAAATAATTGCATATCCTTTTGCCAACTGAAGAACTGTTGTCGCTATACCATGGCCAAAAGACGCTGTAGCTAGCTTGCATTTTCCAAATTTATAATTTTTTTGTGGAGCTACCTCCTCAATATCAAATTCTATTTTACTTAATACTCCGATCTTTTCTAAAAAAGATTTATACTTTTCTGGTCCAATTTTTTGTCCAATTCTGACTGAGCCAATATTACCTGATCTAATCAAAATCTGTTCAGCTGTTAAATCAGATGGAATTTTATTATCATACTCTCTTATTGGAAAGCCATAACAATTGATAGATTTTGGTAAATCTAAAAACTCTGTTTCTGGTTCAATCAAATCTTCATTAAGAGCCTTTGCAAAAGTAAAAGTTTTAAAAACAGAACCTAGCTCGTATGTTCCTTTGGTAACTCTATTAATATAGTTCACGTCAGTTATACTCTTTCTTTCATTTGGATTAAAATCAGGCAATGAAACAATTGAGAGTATATTTCCACTATTTACGTTCATTAATATTGCTGCACTACCCTTACTCCTAAAAATTTCTTGATACTTAATTAACTCTCGACGTATTAAAAACTGTATATCTTTATCAACAGTAAGCTTAAGTGGTTTTTTTGATTTTCTCAAAAATTCATCAAATGATTTTTCCAGACCTGAAATTCCAAAATTATCATCATCTATTTGGCCAATAATGTGACTAAAAAGATTTTTTTGAGGATAAATTCTTCGAATTTTTTCCTCAGGTTTTATAGACTTGTCTCCAAGTTTCATTATCTTTTCATAGTTTTTTTCAGAAATTTTCTTTTCTAACCAAAAGAATTTTTTTGTATCAAATTTTTTTTTAATCTTTCTAAAATCTTTATTTGGAAAAATGATATTTAAACTTAATAAAAGTTTTTTTTTATCAATTACATCAGATGTCTTTATACCCACATCTATTGATTTTACTGTTTTAGCTAAATAATTACCGTTAATATCTATAATATCTGCTCTGTAAAGTTTATCGCTAACAACAGAAATATTATCAACTATATCTATTTTAGATTTTCTCGAACCCAAATGAATTAAATGAATGGTGTAAATTAGATAAATAATAAAAAATACAAAAAATATAAATGCAACTCTATTGAATTGAATATTTAAATTTGTTTCATTTTTTTTATAAATGAAACTATCTTTGTAATCTTCAATAACAATCTTTGAATTAGATTTTTCCATTATTCTTTTGTTATCTTTAAATCTTGTATTATTTTATTTGTAGTTTTAAATATTTTTATATTTTCAATATCTTTTTGTATTAACTCGTCTTCAAAATATAAAAATTGATATTCTAATAATTTTTCTGCAGAACTTAGATAATCATATTCTAATTTAATTTTTTCAAATTCTGAGTTTAAAATTCTTAAATTTTCTCTTACTGTAAAAATTTTATCTTCAGTTTTTTTAGCTGAATTCTTAATTATTGCAGTTGATAAAATTAATAAGAAAATGATCAGCACTAAACTAATCTTTTTCACAACTTATCTCCAAAATTTTCTATTTCTATTAAGTTTTTAAATTGATCAAAAATATCTGTTTCAAAATTATAAAAATCACTCTTCTTTATCCCATATCTTAATTTTGCAGACCTTGAAGGTAAATTTTCATTCACTTCTTTTTCTGTTGGAAATATTGCTTTCTTTTGATCCAATATAAACAAATTTTCAGCCTGCTCTGTAACAGGAACATATCTTGAGATACTTTTATTTTCAGAGAGACTTTTAAAGAAATATTTAACTATTTTATCTTCTAAAGAATGAAATGTTACAACTACTAAAATTCCATCTTTTTTTAGAACTTTTGCAGCATTGATAAGTCCAAGAATTAGTTCACTAATTTCTTTATTAACAAAAATTCTAAGTGCTTGAAACACTTTGGTAGCACTATTTACTTTAAAATTTTTTTTTCTTTTTGTTTTATCTATTATCTTAACTAGTGTCTGTGTATCAATTTTATTTTTTATTCTCTCTTTAATTATATTTCTTGCAATATATTTGCTTTCTTTTTCATCTCCAAAAAACTTAAATATTTTTTCTAATTCTTTTTCATCTAGTTTATTAATTGCATCTTCAGCTGAATAATTATTTAATCCCATTTTCATATTCAATCTTCCATCAGATTCAAACGATAATCCTTTTTTAGGATCTTTTATTTGCGTATATGAATATCCAAGATCAAATATGACTCCTTTTACATCTTCATTTTTAAGTTTTAAATTATTAAGCTGACTAAATTTTATATTCTTAAATATAAATCTATCTTCAAAGTTTACTTTTATTTGATTGGCTTTTTTCTCGCTATCTTTATCTCTGTCTAGAGCTATTACTTTAGTATTTTTGAATTCTAAAATTTTTTTTGAATATCCGCCTTGTCCAAAGGTACAATCAATAAATGTGCCACCATATTGAGGGGTAATAATGCTAATAATTTCTTTTAGCAGTACCGGATAATGCTCTGGCACTTCCGATACTATGGTGGCGTCCATTTATTTCTTTGAAGACCATTAATTCTTTTGTCTTCTTAGGAATGCTGGTATTTCAAGATCATCTTCTTCATCTTCTGTATTAGAAGATAATAAATCTTCAGCTGTTGAATCTTCAGTTTCTGAATTAAATAAATCAGGAGCTTCTGAATCTACACCAAATTCTTTTAGATCATTTGATATATCTTCTTCAATACTTTCTGTTTCAATATTCTCTTGAGATGTCTCCATGGCCTCTTCTGTAAAAGATTTTTCCATTTCATTAATAGAGCTATCTTCAACAACACTTTCTGTCTCAATATTTGAGTTATTCATAGCTTCCTCATTAACAACAGTTGAATGAGAGCTTTCATTAACTTGTTCGTGCGCAATTTCATTTTCAAGTTTTAATGCGTTTGCACCATGTGAGATTGGGCTTGAAGTTGTATTTGAAAAATTAAACGATGCAGATGATCCTAAATGTGAAAAATCTGAATATCCTGGATTTCGATTTTGGATACGATGAACCATATTAATTACAGATTTTGTCTCAGGTTGTTGCCCATCAAGAGATGTTGCAACAATTGAAACTCTCATTTTACCATCAAGTTCTGAGTCAGTGATTGCACCAATAATCAATTCAGCTTCTGGATCTACTTCGGCTCTCACTTTGTTAACTGCTTCATCAACCTCAAAAAGTTTAAGGTCCTTGCCACCTGTAATATTTACTAACAATCCTTTTGCACCTTTTAAAGTGTAATCATCAATTAATGGATTGCTAACAGCCATTTCAGCTGCTTTAAGAGCTCTACCTTCTCCTTCGGCCTCTCCAGTTCCCATCATTGCTTTACCCATAGACGCCATAACAGTTTCAACGTCAGCAAAATCAAGATTAATTAAACCTGGTCTTACCATCAAATCAGTGATGCTTTGAACACCATGCATTAAAACATTGTTTGAAAGATTAAATGAGTCTTCAAAAGTTGTTTGCTCGTTTGCAATTTTAAACAAATTTTGATTTGGAATAACTATAATTGTATCAACATGCTTTCTTAATTCTTCCAAACCTTGTTGTGCTCTTCGCATTCTTGAGGGACCTTCGTATAAAAATGGAAGAGTTACAACTCCTACAGTTAAAATATTTAATTCTTTTGCAGCTCTAGCAATGACATGAGCAGCACCAGTGCCCGTTCCACCACCCATACCAGCTGCAATAAAAACCATGTTTGCACCTTGCAAAGTATTTATAATTTCATTTAAAGACTCATCCGCTGCAGCTTGACCAATATCAAGTTTTGCACCTGCGCCTAAACCTTTGGTTAAATTTAAACCAATTTGAATTCTTGTTTTACATTTACTTAACTTTAGATCTTGCGCATCTGTGTTGACCGCAATAAATTCTACTCCTTGCAGATTATTTTCGATCATTTCATTAACAGCATTTCCGCCTGCTCCACCTACTCCCATAACTAGTAATCGTGGTTGTAACTCTTTTATTTCTGGTGCTTTAAAGTTAATTGTCATCTTTTATTTCCCCTCGTTGTTATTAAAATGTTTTTCCCATTTAAGGTTAGCTCGATTTAGATTTGCTTTTTTTCTGGCTGTTACCTTAAATTTTTCAAAAGCCGCTGGTTCCCAAATTTGAAAAGTTGGACCTTGACCAACGAACAACATGCTATTTTTTATTTTTGCATGTTTTAATAATTTTGTTGAAAGAGATATTCTTCCTTCGCTATCAAATTGTAAATTTGTACTTTCCGATAAAATTGATGTAGCAAAAAAATCTCTTTTTTCTTCAAAAGGGTTTAATGAATCTATTACTGATGAAATTTTTTCAATCCTATCTTGAGAACATGCTTCAATTGAAGCATTATTAAATGAAGGATAACAAATAACTCCATTATATCCTAAATTTGATAAGTGAGATCTAAAACTAGCAGGCACAGAAACTCTCCCTTTTTTGTCCAGTTTGTTCTCGTAAGTAGATAAAAACATATATTTTATAATTTTTAAATTCCATAATTGGGAATATATGGGAATATATGGGTAATTTAATAACCTGTCAAACTTTGAATCTCAAGGATTTTTGGCTATCTTAATAACTTTTTACTATCAAACCTTGCTTTAAAATCAAATCATTGGAGTTAAAATGCTTATGTCTTTAGCGTGGAAAATGAGAACATAACTGAGTCAATACTGAATCAAAAAGGGAACATTAAATTTGTTCAAATTTAGAGAACATATAACTCTGCCAGATAAACTATAAGCCGGGTTCTGTCATTTAAACCTATCATTTGTCTAGACTTAAGATCACTCTTAAGCTCAAGCAACTAACCCTGATGACGAGCCAAGGATGGCTTTTAGTTTTTCAACATTGTCATCTCTACTTAGTCTTGCTCCCAGTGGGGTTTTCCAGCGTTCATTGTTACCAATAGAACCGGTGTGCTCTTACCACACCTTTTCACCCTTGCCATGTTATGGCGGTTTATTTTCTGTGGCACTATCCCTAGGGTTACCCCCGCCAGGTATTATCTGGCACTGTATCCTTGCGGAGCCCGGACTTTCCTCTTTAATAAATTAAAGCGATAAATCATTTATCTGGCATGTTTAATTTATTATCAAAATATAAAACTGCAAGAAAAAACAATTTATTTTTTAAGTATATTTTGGCTTATAAGTAAACATTCTTGATCAATCTTACCATTTACGATCTCTGGTCTAAATCTTCGTTGAAAAGCTTTTGAAATGATTTGATCAAAGCTTATGTGATTGAAATTTGAATTGTATAAAAATTTTTTTTGATATCCGATTTTAAATAAATTAGTAAGAAATAAATTTTTTTCTTTACTGCTAGTTTTTAAATTTCTATTTTTTATTAATTTATTTTGATTTAAATTATGCCAATACCCTATTTTTTTTTTTGATAATAGTTTCCATGGAAATTTTTCACCAGGATCTTTTTTTCTTTCTGGAGCAATATCCGAATGTCCTAAAACATTTTTTGAATTAATCTTATATTTTTTGATCAAAAATTTACTTAATCTAATTAATGTTCTTAACTGAATTTTAGAAAATTTTTTATAATTAATGTCGTGACCTGGATTGACAATTTCAATACCAATAGAGTCTTTATTTAAAGAGCTATAATTTTTCCAAATAGACTTTCCTGCATGCCATGCAGTATATAAATCTGGAACTAAAGTTATTATTTCTCCATTTTGTTTGATTAAATAATGAGCACTTACTCTAGATTTGATATCTGTAAGTCTTTCTATGGCGGCTTTTTCTGTCTTCATTCCGGTGTAATGAAAAATCAAAAACTTTATCTGATTAGGTTTTTTTTTTTTTGGATCAAAGTTTGGAGAATAGTTTAATGTAGTTTTTATAGCCATTTTTGGGTCATATTTAACGCTTAATCTAGATTTACATTATTACATTATGTACTATATAATCTATTCAATAATGAAAAAAATTTTCACAATTTCAGTACTATCTCTCTTTATTTTTGCCAGTGCATTTGCTGGAGATGATGGTGAGCTAAATCTTTCTAAAAAATCAAAACCAGTTAAAGATTGTTTTGAACCAATTAATCGAGTTACATTTGCATTAAATATGGGCTTAGATAAAGTTATTTTTAAACCAGTTGCTAAAGGTTATCGAGTTTTACCCTCACCAGTTAGAACTGGTGTTAGTAACGCACTAGACAATCTATCTAGTCTAGTCACCATCCCAAACAATATTTTACAAGGTGAAATAAAAAAAGCAGGAGTGAATACTGGAAGGTTTGCAGTTAACACAACAATTGGTGTTCTGGGAATATTTGATGTAGCAGAAAAGATGGGTTTTCCAGAATATGAAAAAGAAGATTATGGTCAAACACTTGGCGCTTTAGGAGTAGGTCCTGGATGCTATTTGGTTTTACCTGTTATTGGACCATCAACTGTAAGAGATACCGCAGGATCCTTTATAAATATAATGGGCGGTGATCCTTGGTACAACGCATCTATGAACGGTAACAATGAATACTTAAGTGAGTCAACTTATCTTGCATCAAGAGTTTTGGGTGGAATAGATTTTAGAGCAAAGAATATTGATTCTTTAGAGAACTTAGAAAAAAATTCCATGGATCTTTATGCTTCATTTAGAAGTTTATATTTACAAGACAGACAACAAAAAATCTTAAATTCAAAAGCGACCACTGAAACGATGGATGATGGAGACTGGGAAGAAATAGACTCTCAATAACTAAGTTAAAAATATGAAAAAGATTTTTACTTTTGTTGTATTAATATTAATTTCTTTTAACTTTAATAATAAAGCATTCTCAATCGAAGCAGATGTGTTTATTCAATCAACAGTTAATAGAGCAGCCAAAACTCTTGGTGGTGGTCTTACAAAAATAGAAAGAATTGAAAAATTAAAAGAAATAGCAAAAGATACTGTAGATATTACCGGTATTGGATTTTATTCCTTAGGGAAACATAGAAAAAACCTAAGTAAAGAACAATTAGAAAATTATAAAATTGTTTTTGAAGCTTATTTTTTAAAAAGCTTTTCTAGTAGACTTGCAGAATACTCAAATCCTGAAATTGAAGTAAATTCGAAAAACATAATCAATGCTAACTATACCATTGTATCAAGCACACTGGTTGCAACAGACTCAAGGCCTGAGGTAAAAATTGAATGGAGAGTATACACAAAAGATCCTGATAATTTATTAATTAGAGATTTGATTATAGAAGGATTAAGTTTAGCAAGAACTCAAAAAGAGGAATTTTCATCAATAATTAATTCTAACGATGGTAAAATTGAAGCTCTTTTAGAGAATTTATCTGATTTTTCTGCTAAATAATTTTCATTAAATAATGTAAATTTTAATTTTTAATGAAAAAAATCAATGTTTCTTCAAAACTATCTTTTATAATTTCAATAATTACCTCGGTAATTTTTGTATTATATTTCGCTTATAAGGGGTTCATGGTTTATTTTGTACAAAAAGCCATGGATAATACCTTTGTAGGTGGAAATACATCTGACATTACAATTACTCTTTGGTTTGGAATTTCAGTAGCTATGGCTCTTTCCATGTTTTTATTTTTCCAGTTTACTAAAATCAAAGACCTAAACAGTCAAAGAACAATACAAAAAGGTATATTTGTTGGTTGGGCAATAATTGCTATTACAATGATAATATTTATACCCTCATATATTTACTTCATTTTAATTACTATCGTATCTTCAATAGTTAGCCTTTTATCTTCAATAACACTCAAACATAAAATTACAGAGGATCAAAAGAATAAAAAAGAAACTTTATCTGAAAAAGAAATATACTTACTGCAAAAGTTGGCGGGTATAAAGGATCCTAAGAAATAATTGTTTTTGGTGGGCCCGCCAGGACTCGAACCTGGGACCAATACATTATGAGTGTACTGCTCTAACCAACTGAGCTACAGGCCCAAAATTATACTGTTAACTATATCATTTTTTAAAAGTTATCAATTATAGATAATTATTAAATGGTGGGCCGTGTTGGTTACGCTCCAACTACCCCTGCAATGTCAATGCAGTACTCTACTATTGAGCTAACGGCCCAGTAAAATTAACTTTCTAAGAAACTTTTTAATTGCTTAGATCTGCTTGGGTGTTTTAGTTTTCTAAGAGCTTTTGCCTCAATTTGTCTAATTCTTTCTCTGGTTACAGAAAATTGAAGACCTACTTCTTCTAAAGTATGATCAGTATTCATTCCAACACCAAACCTCATTCTTAAAACTCTTTCTTCTCTTGGAGTAAGAGTTGATAAAATCTTAGTTGTTGCTTCTCCAAGGTTTGATTTAATAGCTTGTTCTAGTGGGGCCAAAGCTTTTGTATCTTCAATAAAATCTCCCAAACTGCTATCTTCTTCATCACCAACTGGTTTTTCAAGTGAAACAGGCTCTTTAGATATTTTTAGGACCTTTCTAACTTTATCTAATGGCATTCTAAGTTTTTGAGCTAATTCTTCAGGAGTTGCTTCCCTACCAAACTCACTTAAAATTAATCTTTGAGTTCTTACAATCTTATTAATTGTTTCAATCATATGAACCGGAATTCTTATTGTTCTAGCTTGGTCAGCAATTGATCTTGTAATTGCTTGTCTAATCCACCATGTTGCATAAGTAGAAAACTTATAGCCTCTTCGATATTCAAATTTATCAACTGCTTTCATCAAGCCAATATTTCCTTCTTGAATTAAATCTAAAAACTGGAGACCTCTGTTTGTGTATTTTTTTGCAATTGAAATTACTAATCTTAAGTTAGCTTCAACCATCTCTTTTTTAGCAATTCTTGACTCTTTTTCACCTTTTTGAACTCTACTAACCAACTTTTTAAAATCAGTTACAGAAATTCCTAATTTATAACTTGTTTCGATTAATCTTTCTCTAATATTCTTAAATTCATCTTTATTTTTTGCAAAAAATTGCTTCCAAATAGAATTTGTATCTAAGAATTTTTTAAGATTTGGATTTATTTCATTACCAATATAAAATTTTATAAATTCATTTCTTGGAATTTTATTATCCATTGCCAATCTTAAAAGGTTCCCCTCTAATGAAACTATTTTTTTTATTTCAACATAGTGCTTTTGAACCAGTTCCTCCAAAACAGAAGGTGACAATTGAAGAGATTTAATATTTTCTAAAATATCATCAACAATTTTTTTATACCCTTTTTCTTTTGCTGGAGAAAAATTTTGTGAATTTAAAACACAATCTAATTTTTCTTTTTGGTATTTTGTTAATTTGTTATATTCTTTTGTTAAAGTATTAACTGTTTTTAAAACCTTGGGCTTAATCTCAGTTTCCATTGCAGCAAGTGTTGGGTTAAAATCATCATCATCACCAGATCCTTCATCTTTGTCGGTTTCACCTGCATTTTTTTGCTTTGCACTAGGACCAGTAGATTCGTCCTCCATATAATTTGTATCAATATCTATAATTTCCCTAACTAGAATTTCATCTTTTTGTAACTGATCATTCCATTCAAAAAACTGTTGTGCAGTCATTGGACTTTGAGAAAGAGCGATTAACATTACGTCTTTTCCTGCTTCAATTCTTTTAGCAATTGCGATTTCACCTTCTCTTGAAAGTAATTCAACTCCACCCATCTCACGTAAATACATTCGTATGGGATCATCGCTCTTCTCCATTGACTTGCCTTCTTCTTTGGAGGATCCTTCTTTTTTTCTTAATACTTTAAAATCTGATTTTTTTTCAACTAGCGCAATGTTTTCGTCTAAAATATGAATAAAAGCTTGAGATAAATTTTCATCAGATAGATTTCTTTTTCCAAGAGATTTATTCAATTCTTCATAAGTTATGAAGCCTCTATGGGTTCCTCTACCCATTAATCTAGCAAATGATTTTGTAATAATTCTTTCCACAGCAATATAAGTTTGAAAGACTTATATAATATCAAATTTACAAAAATCCATTGCTAAATTGATCAGATTAATTGATTTTTCTCTCGTTTTTAAGCTCTTTTAGCTCGTTAAATATTGTTTCACTCATATCTTTTGAAAACCTCGATTCTAATTCTTGGATTCTGAACTCAAGATCATAATTGAACAAATCTTTAGAAATATCATCAAGCAATTCTATCGATTGATTGTCATTTTCAGATTTATTTTTTAGAATATGTTTAATTGGAGCAAACTTATTTATCTTATCCAATAGTTGTTTATCCAAATTAAGATCTTCGGTGCTTATTTGTTCGCCAGACTTTAATCTTTCGATAATGGAATTAAATATTTGTTTATTTATTTCAGTGAATAGTTTTATATTTTCAATTAAGTGAATATTTGCTTGAAAAAGAGATAAATTATTTAAAAGCAGATATAGTAAAGAAAATTCTTTAAGCTCTACACCAGTTATAGATTGGCTTTCGTTAAAATATTTTTTGGTTGAATCAAGTGATTTTATCTTTTTTACATAAAACTTTTTCTTATTTTGATTTGAGTGAGGGGTTAACTCTGCAATTTTTTCCAAAAAATATTCAAGGACATATTTTTTAATAAAATTATCTTTAATCGTATTTGCTATAGATCTAAGTTTTTTTTCAAATATTGCCATTGAAGATGGGTTATTTTCAGTTTGTTTCTTATAATGACTAAAAATAAATTGATGTATGGATAGTTTGCTTTGTTTGGTAAAATCTACAAAATAATTTTTGCCATGCTTATTAACATAGCTATCTGGATCTTCTTTATCTGGTAAAAATAAAAAAGATATTTGTTTTTCAGGTCTTAATTCTTTTATAGAATTTTCAGCAGCTCTAAGCGCAGCTTTATACCCACTTTCATCACCATCAAAACAAATTATAATATCGTCAAAGAATTGATTTAAAGTTAAAATTTGTTTATCAGTTAGTGAAGTTCCAAGGTTAGCAACTACATTTTCAATTCCATTTTTACTTAATCCAACAACATCCATGTAACCTTCAACTAGATAAATGTGATCTAATTTATTAGATAATTTTCTAGCTAAATCTAAATTATATAGATTTGAACCTTTTTTAAAAAAATTAGTCTCTGGCGAATTAATATATTTTGCTAAGTAATCTAATTTTTCAATTATTCTTCCCCCTAAAGCAATTGGTTGTCCTGAAATATTATTTATTGGAAAAATTAACCTTCCTCTAAATCTTTCAACATATATTTTTTTTTTTTCATCCAGATAAAACAATCCACTTTCTACTAAAGCTTGTTCACTAAATTCATTTTTCAATTTATCAAAAAAACTAGGATTTTTTTCTATGTAGCCAATTTTAAATTTTTTAACTTCTTCTCTGCCTAATGATCTATTTTTTAAATAGTCTCTAGCGTTTGAGTATTTTTCATTTTTTAATAGCTCACTGTGATAAAAATCAGCATACTGACTATAGATTGATAAATATTCCTTCCATTTTTTTTCTCTTTCCTCATCTTGTTTTGAAAACATGTAAGGTTGCATGCCTGCTAGCTGAGCCAAATGTTTAACAGCTTCACCAAATTTAAAATTTTGTGTTTTCATTACAAAATCAAAAATATTTCCATGCTCAGATGTTGCAAAACAATGATAAAATTCCTTTTCATCATTAACTGTAAATGATGGAGTTTTTTCAGTTTTAAAAGGAGACAAACCTACATATTCTTTGCCTCTTTTCTTTAAAGCAACTGACTTTGATACAACTGTTGAAACTTTGAGCCTCGTTTTAATCTCATCCAGGTATTCTTTGGGGTATTTCATTAACTATTCAATAATTCCTTAATTAGCGGACCTGCTTTTGCAAAATCAATTTCATCAGCATGTAGTTTTTTTAATTCACCCATTACTTTCCCCATATCTTTAACTGAACTTGCTCCAAGTTTTGATATAACTTCAGCACATATTTTCTTGGTTTCTTCTTCACCAAGCTGTTTTGGTAAAAACCCCGTTAAAATATCATATTCATTTTGCTCGACCTCTAAAAGATCTGGTCTGTTGTTCTTTTTATATATATCAATTGATTCGGCTCTTTGCTTAACCATTTTTTTTAAAAGCTTCTTAATATCTTCATCGTCAGTCTCTTTTTTATTTGGGCCCACTCTGTTGGCAATATCCAAATCCTTAATTGAAGATAATATTAACCTATAGGTTGATATTTTAGTTTTCTCTTTAGATTTTAAAGCGTTTTTGTATTCAGTTTCAATAGTTTGTTTTAATGACATAATTTTTTAATCTACTGCAAAGAAAAAAATCTTCAAAAGAAAAATTGTTTTTTTACAATTTTATAATACATCTCTGTTGCGATAATAATGCTTTTATTGTATTAACCTTTAACTCATGAGTTGTAATTGACCAAAAAAGCAAAAAAAATTAGCTCAAAAAATTCACAATTTAATACAGGCGTTTTAGTTCTTGAAAATAAAAAGGTTTTTAAAGGAATTGGAATTGGCTACCAAGGAGAAGCAACAGGGGAAGTTTGTTTTAATACATCATTAACAGGATACCAAGAAATTATATCTGACCCATCTTATGCTGGACAAATTATAAACTTTACATTTCCTCATATTGGAAATGTTGGAACTAATAAAGAAGACTACGAGTCTGATAAAATATGGACTAAAGGGGTAGTATTTAATTCAGAAATAACATCGCCATCAAATTACAGATCATTTCTTCATTTAGATGCTTGGCTTAAAAAAAATAAAATTGTTGGAATTACAGGATTAGATACTAGAAGTTTAACCAATTTTATTAGAGATAAAGGTGCTCCAAAAGGAACCATTGCTTATAATAAAACTGGTAAATTCAATATCAGCAAATTAACTAACTCAACCACTAAGTGGAGTGGATTAAAAAATCTTGATCTTGCAGAAAAAGTGACAACACCTAAAA
>Ga0209657_1001042_pt1 | contig 17312 bp, 26 predicted proteins | sample SaaInlV_100m_DNA_FD_184650 | JGI IMG/M metagenome (GOLD analysis project Ga0209657, IMG submission 184650) | Marine microbial communities from expanding oxygen minimum zones in the Saanich Inlet - SI037_S3LV_100m_DNA (SPAdes) (version 2) | ecosystem: Environmental > Aquatic > Marine > Intertidal... | reverse complement strand
AGGCGCCGGTTTTTATACTGATACTGGTGGACATGGAACTCATGTCGCAGGTATAGCTGTAGGAAAGACATATGGTTGGGCAAAGAATGCTCACATCTACTCTATGAAAATATTTGATACTGACTCACTGGGCGTTGAAGATGCCTGTGACCTAATAAAGCATTGGCATAATAACAAAGGTAATAGTAGACCTACAATTGTAAATATGAGTTTTGGTTATCTTTATAATTTTGAGGATTGGAGTGGTATTCAGGCAGGAGATAGTGGTCAACATTGGGATACTTTCACAAATCAAATGGATGTTTGGAATTTTGGTGATCCTAATTTTACAACTAAATTTGAGGTGAATTTTGAGGTGGATATTGAACCTTCTTCTTACACCAAGCCTTCTAAGAGACTTTCTTACATTGATGCAAAGATAGATCAACTTATTGCAGCAGGTATTCATATTACTATTGCTGGTAATAATAATTATGAAGTACAATATAACTATTCAGATGACGTAAATGACAACTATAATGATTTTTTCATTAGACCAAGTTATAACGGTGGAGCTCCTGTTTATTATCATCGTGGTAGTAGTCCAAGAGCATCGACTGTAAAAAGTGGTGAAATGATTGTAGCTAATATTGGAGTTTTTGAACATAACAATAAAGAAATATTAGATGAATCATCTGCTTGTGGAGAAGCTATAGATATATCTGCTCCGGGCACAAATATTACATCTTCCTGTAGTACAGACACTTCTGATGCAGCGGGTGGGCCAAGGTCTGTATCTGATTATCCTGATGATCCTAATTTTAAGATTATTCAAATGACAGGTACAAGTATGGCTGCACCACAAGTTTGTGGAGTAGGTGCATTATATTTACAATTTGATCCAACTCTTACCCCAGCACAATTGAAAAAGAAGATGTTAGATGACGCACAAACTGGTTTATTACATGATACTGTTTGGGATCAGAAAGATTTAGGTAAATATCAATTTTTCTCAAATACATCCGGCACCAGACAATATAGAGGTTTATTTGGAGCTCCAAATAAAGTCCTTTATAATAACTATGCTGGTGATGTTTTAGTTAAATGGGTAAAAGCTGAATAATGATTTAGTGTGCGGGGGATTTTCCCCCGCCCTTTAAGAAAGGAATAGTATGATATATAAGTATATATTGAGTTGGTGGTATTGTGAACAGTACGATTATGTAAATCGAAAATGTAAAAAATGGGTTGAGAAATAAAGGAGAAGGAAAATGAAAAATATGATGTTAGGATTTTGTTTAATTGTTTTTGTTGGTTGTGCAAATAGTAATGCTTATGAACGGCCTTCAGTTAGAATAGTCGGTGAAGCTCAAATGACTAAACTACCTAATGGAAATTATGAAGTTACACCGCGATGGATAAAAGATAGGTTTAACGCAGAAAATTCCATGATTAAACAATTAGAGGATTGCCGAGAAGGTGGAAGATAACGAACAATCAAGAAAATCACAGACACAGATATTAGAGATTAAAAAAGATATTGAGCATTTAAAATATATATTAGAAGAACTTGAAAAAGATAAAGAGTTTTTAAAAGAACACTTTACTTTAAAGAATGCTCAACGCTTAGAAGATATTTCAAAAATTCATACCAGAATGGATAAGCATATTCAGACTGAGTTAGACTATCATCAAAGCGTTAGAGATAAAGCTACAACAGAACATTCTGCTATTCATAAGAGAATTGGCCAAGCTGAACGCTGGATATGGATATTCTTTGGTGGAATAACGGTTCTTAGTGCTTTATTAGGCAAAGCATCTTTAGGAAGCATATTTGGCAACTAAAGTTTTTCCTTGTTTTTAACTTCTTTTTATGGTATCATTATAGTATGAAAAATCAAGAAATACATATAGGAATCGTTGGTGCTGGTAATATAGGTTTTGCTATATACCAACTCCTAATTAGTTCAGACATGGAATGTAAAGTTTCTATAGCTGACCAAATAGACAAGTCAGAATATATACCTGATTCTGATTATGTTCGTTTAAAAGTCACAAAACCAACATATGATGGTGATTCAACTCAATTTGATGATTTTGTTGATGGTAAGACACTTATCATTAATGCCCTACCCTATACACAAAATATAAATTTATATAAAGCTTGTCACAAGTCAAACGTTGCATATTTTGACCTATCAGAAGATGCTGGTCTTGACGAATATATATCATCACTTCTAACTAATGAAGAAAAAATCCCATTCACCATGCCACATTGTGGACTTGCGCCAGGAATGTCATCTATTGTCGCTTATCATATTTCTAAGAAATTAGAAACTCCTAAAAATATAAAAATACGGGTTGGTGCGTTATCACAAAATGCCTCTAACAAATTAAGATACTATACTTCATGGAGTGGTGAGGGTTTAGTTAATGAGTATCTTGGTGACTGTCAGGTTGTACGAAATGGAAACCTAGAAGCTGAACAAGCATTATCTGGTTATGAAAAACTTACTATTAATGGAAAAGAATATGAGGCGTTCAATACTTCTGGTGGTATTGGTTCTTTAGCTAGAACACTTGCACAGGAAGATTTTTCTGGTAACATTGACTATAAAACTCTTAGGCGGATAGGGCATCATGATTATGTTGATTTTCTTTTTAATGATTTGCAACTAGACCAAAGTTCCTTAACTGCTATATTTAAATCTTGTATTCCACAAACTAGAAAAGATAGAGTTATTATATATGTTTCAGCAAGTAGTGATGGACATGATGACGAACTCACATACTATAAAGTTTTTAGACCTACACAGATACATGGCAGATACTTTTCTGCTATCGAGTATACTACAGCTATTGGTTTGATATCAATGGTTGATTTATACTTGAATAAGAAATTACCTGAGCAGGGTTATGTGAAACAGGAACAAGCAGATTGGAAATATGCTTTAAAGACCACTTATGGGAGTTATTATAGAGAATAATGGATTGGGAAAAAATATATAATAATGGTGAAATGCCGTGGGATATGCCAGTTCAAAAAGAATTAACAAATGTTATAGATGAATATTTTGTAGATACTTCTTCTGTATTAGATATAGGTTGTGGCACTGGTGAATCTTCTATAGAACTTTCAAAAAGAGGATTTGATGTAACTGGTATAGATATTTCTCCAACAGCTATAGAATTAGCTAAGAATAAAGTTGGTGGAGATAATGTTAAATTTGAAGTATGCAATATTTTTAAAAAGAGTTTAAATAAGAGATATGATTTAGTTATTGATGTTGGGTGTTTTCATCATAATTTTAATAAACATTTTGTAGAAATAGTTTCTCAAAGTCTTAATAGTAATGGTATGTGGTTTAGTGCTATAGGAAGTGTAGAGGGGAGACAACCATGTTTTGATGCTCCTCCAGCACATGACATAGAAAATATTATTTCTTTAGTTAATCCTTTATTTGAAATTATTCTGATTAGAACTTTTAATTTTGGTGGCCATGGATTTTCTTTTTGGTCATGTTTAATGTGTAGGCGATAATGACTTTTATTGATGTAAAATATATAAATTTATGTTCAACGATTTTAGATAAGTTCAAACAAAAGACAACTAGTTTATGGCAGTTTCGTTGTCCTATATGTGGTGACTCTCAGCAGAATAAGAATAAGGCTAGAGGATTCATATATGAAAAACAGAACAAGTATTTTTATCGTTGTCACAATTGTGAATTCGGTACAAGCTTTGGAAGGTTCTTAGAGAAAGTAAATCCTTCTTTGCACCGTGAATATGTAACCGAACAATATAAGGAGAAAAAAGTTGTCAAACTCGATGATAATATTTCTAAGTTTAATTTTGTTCCAAAGTTTAATGATATTTTACAAGGCCTACAAAAACTCAGTTCGCTTAAAGAAGATCACCCAGCAAGACGATACTTGTCAGAAAGATTAATACCAGAAAGATATTTTAGTAAGCTCTATTTTTGTACAGAGTTTAGAAAGTGGACAAATAGAGTAATACCAAATAAATTTCCAACTCTGAAAGGAGATACACCAAGACTTGTTATACCCTTCTTTGATAGTAGCAATAATATAATTGGTTTTCAAGGAAGGTCATTTGATCCAAAAGATTTGTGTAAGTATATCACAATCAAGTTGAAAGGAGTCGAGGATTTAATCTATGGTCAAGAGAGAATTAATAATAGAAAAAAGAAGTATTGTGTGGAAGGCCCGTTAGACAGTTTATTTTTACCTAATTGTATGGCAATGGCTGGTATCAAGTTTAATGTATTTGACCTTGATACAATTATAGTGCTTGATAATGAAAAACGAAATAAGGAGATTGTACATTCATTACAGAAATTTATTACTAATGGTTATAGTGTTTGTATATGGCCGGAAGGTGTAAATGGTAAAGATATCAATGACATGATTCTAAATGGAATGACGGTGGAAGATATTTTAGGTGTTATAGATACTAATACATATTCTGGTTTACAAGCAGATTTTATACTTTCTCGGTGGAGAAAATGTTAGGAGGTTTTAATGTTAAATCATACACCAGTAGAAGATTGCTTGGAAGTAAAAGAGTATTTAGATGAAATGATTGAGTATTATAAGCACACAAGTAGTCCAGTTTTAGCAGAGAGAAGAAAAACATATAAAGACATTAAAATAGCGTTATTTGGAGAGGACTTAGATAATGGAAATACAGGAGATAAAGATACACCAATATGGTTTTGTTAGATTAGTAGATACAATGGGTAGTGATGGTGATATTGCTGATGCAGCTCGGGTTTCTTACGGAAAAGGAACTCGGGCGGTATCAGATAATAAAAACCTAATTCGTTATTTAATTAGACATAAACACACCAGCCCGATAGAGATGGCGTCAGTAAAGTTTCATTTGAAACTTCCAATATTTGTCATGCGTCAGTTGATTCGCCATAGAACAGCATCCGTTAATGAGTATTCAGGTAGATATTCAGTAATGTCAAATGACTGTTATATTCCAGAAGAAGATTATATTCAACCACAATCACAGACAAATAATCAAGGTAGAGATGGTGAGTTGTCTGATACATGGAAAACTAAATATAAAACAATAATAAGAGATATAACAAATAAAGCAGTAGTAGCATATAGGTCATTAGTAGGTGAAGGAAGTTTTGGAGACCCAGGCTTATCAAGAGAGTTGTCAAGAATAGTTTTACCAGTTTCTAACTATACGGAGTGTTACTGGAAAATTGACTTGCACAACTTTTTTCATTTTTGTAGATTGAGAATGGATAGTCATGCACAGCAGGAAATACAAGACTATGCAATTGCTATGTTTAATTTAGTTAAGCCACATTTTCCAATTGCGACTGAAGCATTTGAGGATTATAGTTTACATAGTAAATCATTTAGTAAAATAGAGATGGTTGTTTTACAGCACGTTTTTGAACATTTTCCTTTGATGCAACATTCATCTGGTTATGTTCAAAACATTTTAAGTTATATAGACGAAATACAAAAAGAGGGTGGGTTAGGTTTTAATTTAAGTAAACGTGAATGGACAGAGTTTAAGGAGAAGTTGAAATAAATGGACATATACCAGCAATTTATACACAAAAGTCGATATGCCAGATGGCTCGACAATGAGAACCGAAGAGAAACATGGGTCGAAACAGTAAAAAGATATTTTGATTTTTTTGAGAAACATTTAGAACATCATAAGGGTATTAAAGGACAGAGAAAACAATTAGAGAAAGCTGTAGTGGATATGGAAATCATGCCGTCAATGAGGTCATTGATGACAGCTGGTGATGCATTAGAGAGGGATAACGTAGCAGGGTATAATTGTGCTTACCTTGCAGTAAACAGACCAAGAGCATTTGATGAATGTTTGTTTATCCTAATGTGTGGAACGGGTGTAGGATTTTCAGTAGAACGTAGAGAGGTTGAGAAACTTCCAGAAGTGCCAGATGAATTATTTGATACAGATACTACACTTCATGTTGCAGACTCAAAGATTGGCTGGGCAAAGGCATATAAAGAATTAATATCTATGTTGTATTCTGGACATATACCTAGATGGGATATGTCAAAGATTAGAGCAGCTGGTGAACGTCTAAAAACTTTTGGTGGGCGTTCGTCTGGTAAAGAACCATTGGATAATCTTTTTCGTTTTACAGTAGAGATTTTCCAAAATGCAAGAGGAAGAAAATTATCATCTATTGAGTGCCATGACATCATGTGTAAGATAGCAGAGATAGTTGTGGTTGGTGGTGTTCGTAGGTCTGCTTTGATATCACTATCAAATCTTACAGATGAAAGGATGAGAAACGCTAAGACAGGACAATGGTGGTTGGATAATACTCAACGTGCCTTATCGAATAATTCTGTATCATATACAGAAAAACCAGATGTAGGTATTTTTCTAAAAGAATGGATGGCATTAATAGCATCCAAGTCAGGTGAACGTGGAATATTTAATAGAGTGGCTGCAAAGAAACAAGTTGAGAAACTTGGTGATCGTAGAGATTCTAATCATAATTTTGGTACTAACCCTTGTTCCGAAATTATATTGAGAGATAAAGAGTTTTGTAACTTGACAGAGGTTGTAGTTAGGCCTGATGATACACCAGAGACATTATCAGAAAAAGTAAGACTAGCATCCATACTTGGAACATGGCAAGCAACTCTTACAGATTTTCGTTACTTGTCAAAAGAGTGGAAGTCGAATTGTGAAGAAGAAGCATTGTTAGGTGTATCATTAACAGGTATTATGGATAATGCATATACCAATGGTAGTTATCCTAAGTGGCAAGCAAGAGTTGATGGTTCTTTGACAGGATTGTTAAATGACTTAAAAAATATTGCAATAGATACAAACAAGAAAGTTGCAAAACAAATTGGTATTCAACCGTCTGCAGCTATTACTTGTGTTAAACCTTCTGGAACTGTATCACAATTAGTTGATGCAGCTTCTGGTATTCATGCAAGACATTCACCTTATTATATTAGAACTGTAAGAGGTGATAAGAAAGACCCATTGTGTAAATTCCTAGTAGAAAAAGGTGTGCCACATGAATCAGATGTAACAAAACCAGAACATACTTGGGTGTTTTCATTTCCTATTAAAACAGCAGAAAATGCAATTTGTAGAAATGATAAGACAGCTATAGAACAATTAGAGTTCTGGAAATTGTATCAAGAACATTGGTGTGAACATAAGCCTTCTGTTACCATTACAGTCAAGGAAGATGAATGGATTGAGGTTGGTGCATGGGTATTCAAAAACTTTGATATGATTTCTGGAATCTCTTTTTTACCTTATTCAGACCATTCTTACAAACAAGCTCCATATCAAGAATGTGCAGAGAATGAATATACAGAGATGGTTAATCGGATGCCTCAGGATATTGATTGGGATGAGTTGTCTAAATACGAATTAGAGGACAATACAGTAGGTTCACAAGAGTATGCTTGTACGGGTGATAAATGTGAAATTGTAGATTTGAAATAAAAGGGGTAAATGAAATGGTGGAAGTAATAGATAATTTTTTAAATGAGTCCGATTTTAAATCCACATTAGATGGAATAGTATTTAATCCAGCTTTTCAATGGTTTTTAAATAGAGGTGTAACGACAAATGATTTAGGTGAAAATAATTACAATCATTTTGCCTTTTATCATAGTTTCTATTCAAATGAACGTCACAATGAAAACCACGAACATAATATTGGTGAAACTGATTCAGAATTTATTAACTTAATAAAACCAACGACAGAAAAATTAAATATGAAAGCTTTATTACGGTCAAAAGTCAATCTATATTATAAAACAGATAAAAGAGTTGACCATGATGACCATGTTGATATGTCTTTTAGTCATAAAGGTGCATTATTGAATTTAAATACAAATAATGGTGGTACTGTAATTGATGAAAAAGTATATAAAAGTGTAGCAAATCAACTTCTTTTGTTTGATACTAGCAAACCACATCGTAGTTTTACACAGACAGATGAAGAGCTGAGGTTTAATATCATTGTAAATTATTTGTAATAGGAGTTAACATGGAAGATGAATATGAAGAAGAAATTGTAAAAAGATTCGGTTGTTCTGAATGTGGTCATTCATTTGCTATGGAGTGTGAAACACCTGACATGACTCCAAAATTCTGTCCTTTTTGTGCAACTCCTGTATATGATAGGGATGTGGATGAGGAAGATGAATATGATGAGGACGATGACCTTGGCTATCATTTATGAGCAGTAAGTCTAAGAATAAAGGTAAAAGTTGGGAACGTGATGTTTGTTTGTTTCTATCAGAATTGTATAATGATTCATTCATAAGAGTGCCTGGCTCTGGTGCATTTATAGGTGGTTCAAACCAATTTAGAAAAGAGACACTTTCTGAGGAGCAGATAAAATTATCAAGAGGTGATATTATACCTCCATTACATTTTCCTTATTTCTTAGCAGAGTGTAAGAATTATGCAGATTTTCCTTTTCATTCTTTGATATCAAATAGCAACATAGCTATTTTGAACACATGGATAGAACAGGTAGAACATGATGTAACAGATAGGAATGATGTGTGGTTGTTGTTTATTAAGATTACAAGAAAAGGACAGTATGTTCTTTTTGATACAAGAATGTTAGGTGACAGAATGTTTCCGTTGCCTTACGGTGTGAAGTATCAGAAGTATTGGTTCTGCGAGATGCAGTATTTTTTTGAATGTTATAAAGATGAACTTGAAATGAAATGGAGAAAACAAGAATTATGAAAAAGCTTATTATACTTTTATTAATGGTTATATTACCAACTACAGTATTTGCAAAGGAAACCATCAAAGTAGGTATCCTACATTCACTATCAGGCACAATGGCTATTAGTGAAACTTCATTGAAAGATGTTGCCTTGATGGCAATAGATGAAATTAATGCAGATGGTGGATTACTTGGAAAACAACTAGAACCAGTTGTAGTTGATCCTGCATCTAACTGGCCTTTGTTTGCAGAGAAGGCTGGAGAGTTGTTACAGAAACATAAAGTATCCGTTACCTTTGGTTGTTGGACTAGCGTTTCAAGAAAATCTGTATTACCAGTATTTGAAGAACACAATGGACTATTGTTCTATCCAGTACAATACGAAGGTGAGGAAAGTTCTTACAATGTATTCTATACAGGTGCAGCTCCAAACCAACAGGCAATTCCTGCTGTTGAATATTTAATGAGTGAAGATGGTGGTGGTGCAAAACGATTTGTATTACTTGGTACTGATTATGTATACCCTAGAACTACTAACAAGATTCTAAATTATTTCTTGAAGTCAAAGGGTGTTGCATCAAAAGATATTATGGAATCTTATACACCATTTGGCCATAGTGATTATCAGACTATTGTTTCACAAATTAAAAAGTTTTCTGCTGGTAAACCAACAGCTGTTATCTCAACCATTAATGGTGATTCCAATGTTCCTTTCTATAAAGAACTTGGTAATCAGGGTATCAAAGCAGAGGATATTCCAGTAGTTGCATTTTCAGTAGGTGAGGAAGAACTAAGAGGTATTGATACAAAACCATTGGTAGGACATTTAGCTGCATGGAATTATTTCATGTCCGTTGATACCAAAGAGAACAAAGGATTCATTAAGAAATGGAATGCTTATGTTAAGAAGAACAAGTTGCCCGGTGGTTCAAAGCGTGTTACTAATGACCCAATGGAAGCAACTTATATCGGTATCAAGATGTGGGCTCAAGCAGTAAAACAAGCAGGAACTACAAATGTAGATGCTGTTCGTCAGGCAATTGGTGGACAGACGGTTCAATCACCATCTGGTTTTAATATTACAATGGATGCAAAGAATCATCATTTACATAAACCAGTAGTTATTGGTGAGATTACAGAGGATGGACAGTTTGAAGTAGTATGGCAAACATCAGGGCCTATTCGTGCAGATGCATGGAGTCCTTTTATACCAGAGAGTTCTAAGAAAGTAGCAGATTGGACATATCCTTGGCTATGTGGAAACTGTACAAAGGCTAAGGAGTAACATGGCATTTTATATATTTCCAAAAGCAGTACCCAAAGATATTTGTAAACAATATCTTGATTACTGTTTAAAAAATGCTCAGTTTCAGGATGCAGATATTGTAAAAGGAGGCCATACGGCTCTCGCTTCTGATGAATCTAGCCATGAATCTAATCATGATGTAAGAAAAACTGATATTTCATTTATTGATGATGAAAATGATTTAATGAATGAGTTATGCTGGGGGTTTATTAGAGAAGCTAACTCAAGATTTTTTAAGTATAAGCTAGACCATTTCCAACCCATTCAGTTTGCAAGGTATCAAGATGGTGGTCATTACGACTGGCATCAAGACGATACATTAATTGATGTGAATGGTGGAAAGGAAGTTAGAAAATTATCTTTAACTTTTTCTCTTACAGATGATAGTGAATATGATGGTGGATTGTTAGAGTTCTTTAATGGTAGTAAAGAAATGATAAAGGACGGTAAGAATCTAGCAAAAGATATTAAATCAGTTGGAACTGCTATAGTTTTTGATAGTAGTGATTGGCATAGAGTTACCCCTGTAACAAGGGGTATTCGTTATTCATTAGTATGTTGGACAATAGGCCCAAGATTTGAATGAAAGGTGAGTGATGGTGGATAAAGATAAAAAGATTAATATTGCATTTAATGGTTTTGGTAGGATAGGAAGAAACTTAGTTAGAAAGTTAGTCAAAGATACCAAGTATAATATTGTTGCTATCAATGCAAGAACAACTGTTGATGTTAGAGCTCACTTGTTTAAGTATGATTCTATTCATGGACACTTTGATGGCAAAATAGAATATGAACTTGACAATTTAATTATCAATGGAAAAACAATTCCAAACTTTGATAGGAATACTCCAGCTAAGTTGCCATGGGGTGAGTTGGAAGTTGATTATGTTATTGATTCAACTGGTAAGTTTAATGATAAACATTCCTTGTCTCAACATATAGAGGCAGGGGCAAAAAATGTTATTGTTACATCACCAGCAGCTGATGTAGATGCTACAATAATATATGGAGTTAATGAAACAGACTATAAAGTTCAAGAAAATAATATTATTTCAGCTTCATCATGTACTACTACTTGTTTGACACCAATATTAAAAATATTACAAAAGCAATATGGTATCAAGCATGGTTACATTACAACCGTTCATTCGTTTACAATGGGACAGACATTATTAGATTCGTCACACCCTGATTTACGGAGAGCTCGAGCTGCAACTTTGTCAATGATTCCTACAACTACTGGTGCAGCTAAGAATGTTGGAGTTGTTTTACCAGAGTTAGAAGGAAAACTTGATGGTTCATCTATTAGAGTTCCAGTTCCAGATGTTTCATTATTGGATATGTCGATAGAGTTACAAACGGATACGGATATTGATGATATTCATTCTGTATTTGAAAAAGAAGGTAAGAGTAAAATGAAAGGTATTATTGATGTATCATGTGAGCCATTAGTATCGGTGGATTATATTGGTAGTACGTTTTCGTCAGTTATAGATTGCCTTTCTACAAATGTGCTAAATAAGAGATTTTTGAAACTGTTAGCATGGTATGATAATGAACATGGTTATTGCTGTAGAGTGATAGATTTATTGGATTATTTGACTAAAAAGACACATCCCCCTAAATCCTCATAAACAAAGGGTTTATAAGTCTTTATTTTACAAGGGGTTACAGTCTTTTTTATAAATCCTTTAGAATCAATGACTTACAGACCTTCTTTTCGTAAGTTTTTCCTTGACAGGTCTGCTATTCTTTGTTATAATATATATAACAATTAAAGAAAAGGAGATTTCCAAATGAGTATATGGGATGACAATTTCGATGAAAACCTAGATAAAGATGATTTTGAAGCATGGCTAGATCATATTAATGAAACAGGTGATTCGGAAATGGATGAAGATTATTATAATGAAGTCCAAGCTCAAGAATGGGAAAAGTGGTTAGAAGAAAATAATGTAGTTCCACTTGAAGATGAAGATGCCATTATGGCACAGGCAGAATATCCTGAGTTTATGGTTAAGGGTGAACATTATATAATGACAGTATCAAATAATTGAGGTTGTAGAATGAAAAATTGGTTAATAGATGATTGGAAAAATAATAGGTTTCGTTTGTTTTGTGAAACGATTGGTTCATTATGTTTTATTTTAATATACTTACTAATGGCTTATTATGGTGACGATGTTTGTATCACCACTATATTTTTAATTCAGTTGGTTGGTTCATCATTACATATTATTAATGCATATTTACGAAGCAGTGTAAATCTTATTATGTTAAATACTATTGTTATTATTATTGCATTATTTGGTTTAGCCAAGATGCATCTTTGAAAGGAATTTATATTATGAGTCACGAAATTATGTTATGTGAAGATGGGGTTACAAGAGCTGTTGAAGTTGTTAATGGAACTCCAATAGACCCTTCACTTGGTTCTTTGAAGAAAGCAAGAGAGGAAGCAGTTAAAGAAGTAAAAAAAGAGAAACATAAAGTTTCTATACAAGATAGAATCAATGAACAAGTTTCCGGTTACATTGGGGAAATTGAAGGTAAGGTTGATGATTTTATCAATAGTGATTTTAAAGACAAATATGATTGTTATGCTCATTTGAATAACTTGGGTTGTAAAGCAGTTCATGCTCGGAAAATGAGAGAGTTCTATATGTTATGTTATAATGAAACGGTAGATGTCTATAATGCTGAAGATGATTATTTGAATGAAGCATGGGGACATTTGAAACCAAAATACCATAAAAAGATTATGGATTTTTATGGTGTGATTGTAGATGATATTGATCGTCTTATTAAAAACTCAACAGCACAAAGAAAACCTAGAAAAAAGAAAACTCTATCAGCAACTCGGCTTGTTTCTAAGTTGAAGTATGAGAACGAACATTCAGACCTTAAGTTAGTAAGTATAAATCCAGAGAAGATCATTGGCTGTAGTGAATTATGGATTTATAATACTAAGTATAATAAGTTGGGTGTTTATTATGCAGAGAATAGTGTTAGAGGTCTTAGTGTCAAGGGTTGTACTATACAGAATTTTGATAGTAGTATGTCAATCCAAAAGACGGCAAGGAAGCCCGAAGATGTATTGAAAACCTTGACTAAGAGGACTTTGAATAAAAACTTGAAGCAGATGAAAACCAAAGAACAGGAAGTTACAGGTCGCATCAATGCTCAAACCATTTTACTAGGAGCGTTCTAATGTTTAAGAATTTTATTATTATATTCTTGTTTTTCTTGTTAAGTTCTTTATTGATTCAGAAACCAGATAATGCTGAACTTCTGATTAAAGACTTAGCAACATCAAGAGAAATGGTTGTTGAAGGTGCTGAGTATGTTAAGAAAACCTTTACTAAAGAATTTTCTGTAATTGAGGAAAAAAAGGAATCAATTAAAGAAACTCTTAAAGAGAAAGTAGATTTATCTAAAAGAAAGCCTTTAGTAAATCCTTTTCATAAGGGTGACTATGAACATAAAGGTAAACCAGTGGTACAAATTATAGAGGAAACATGGTACAATGAAGGCTAAATATATTAGAGCTCATTTAGAAGTGGCTAGAGTATATGGTGAACTTTCTTCCGCAGAAAGATTGAAAGTAGGATGTATAATTGTCAAAGATGATAGAATTATCTCTATCGGGTATAATGGAATGCCCGCGGGTAGTACAAATGTTTGTGAGGTTAATAATGTCACAAAACCAGAGGTACTACACGCAGAGGCTAATGCAATAACTAAGTTAGCAAAATCTACAGAGTCAGGTGAAGGTTCGTATATGTTTTGTACTTTTGCTCCTTGTGTAGATTGTGCTAAAATGATATTGCAATCTGGTATTAAAGAGTTTCATTATGAACACCGATATAAAGATAGTGATGGGCTGGATTTGTTAGAGCAATATAGTGATATTAAAATAGTTAAACACGAATATTATGTCAGTAAAATTGAGGAGAAATATGATGACGAAGCGGGAAGCGTTGGTTAAGAGTTTGCAAAAAAATATAATGAGTGTTATCTTTACTAAAAAGAATGGTGAAGAACGTACAATGCATTGTACCTTAAACGAAACTCTATTACCCGAAACAACTGGTGATTCAGAGAAAAAAGAAAATCTTGAGGTTCTAGCTGTTTGGGATGTTGATATTGATGCATGGAGAAGCTTTCGTTTAGACTCAATTAAAGACTTAAAGGTGATAGAAGGTGTAATATGATTTTACTAGATTTTTCAAATATTATAGTGGGCAGTATTATGATAGCTCATAAGACTTCCTATGAAGAAAAAATTACAGATGATTTTATCCGCCATCTGGTGCTTAATAGTATCAGGAACTATAGGGTAAAACATAAAGATAAGTACGGTGAAATTGTTATCTGTACTGATTGTCATGGTAGCTGGAGAAAAGAGGTATTTCCACAATATAAGGCTCATAGGAAGGTTAAGAGGGAAAAACAGAAAAAAGAAGAAGGTATGGATTGGTCAGCATTATTTAAGACCATCAATGATATAATCATTGAAATAGATACTCATTTTCCATATAAAGTAATTGCTGTACCTCATGCTGAGGGTGACGATGTTATTGCTGTATTAGCTAAGAATATTGAAGAAAAGAGTATTATTATCTCTAGTGATAAGGACTTTTCTCAACTACACAAATATAAGCATATTAAACAATATTCACCTATACAAAAAAAGATGTTGACGACAAATAACCCTTATAAATACTTAAAAGAACACATCATTCGTGGTGATAAGGGTGACGGAGTTCCTAACATTTTGTCAGCTGACGATTGCATAGTCAAAGGAGAGAGACAGAAACCAATAACGAAAAAGAAGTTAGCAGTCTGGATGGAACAACCAGATATGTCTAATGGGTTATCTGATAAGTGGAAACGGAATCAGCAGCTAATTGATTTTGAGTATATTCCAGAAAATATCTCTGTTGGTATTATGGATAGTTATGCTAAGAAAAAAGATGAGCAGAAACAAGGACAGTTATTGAACTATTTTATTACAAATCGTTTGAAATATTTAATGGAGAACATAGAGGACTTTATAAGATGACACTATATATATCAGAAGTATTGAAAAAGATTGCCAAAGCAAAAAGTCGAAAAGAAAAGAAAGCTATTCTTGAGGAGTATAAGAATAATAATGTTTTTAAATTTGTCTTACAAGGAACTTTTGACCCAAGTATAAGATGGAATGTTCCAAAGAAAATGCCCAAGTATACACCAGATATAGCTCCACTTGGTATGAATGAAACTTCATTGTTTACAGTCATGCCAAAGTGTTCTATATTTGTCAATGGTCATGCAAAGGCTGAGGGATTAAAAGAAAAAAGAATCAAAGAATTACTGGTTCAAATACTAGAGTCTATGTGTAAAGATGAGGCATTGATTTTTGAACAGGTATTAAAAAAGAAACTCAAGGTAAAGGGATTGACTGAGAAATTAGTTTTAGAAGTTTTCCCTAATCTTTATAGAAAGGTATAGCAAATGGGTATCGTAGACATGAAAACAGTTGTTAATGTTCAAGTCAACAAAAGAAAAAAAATAAAATTAGATGCTATGGTAGTTGAAGCTTTTAAAAATAGATGGATAAAAATTGATATTATAGATCAAGATGACCATGTTTTTAAATTATTATGGAATGGATTATTCTTTGAAGGTAACTTTATGGAAATTAAAATGTCATGTGAATATGATATTCTTAAAGATTTTTCTGCTGTAAAAACTAGAGAAGGTTCTAGCAGACCAGCAGTGAGAGCTAGAAAAAGTAATAGTGGTCGGCCAATAAGTATGAAATAAAAAAGGATAGAACAATGTATATCAAAAAAGATAATATTGTTATTAGAACTATTCGTGAAAATAAGAATCATCATAAACCATTTGTACCATCAAAACATTTAATAACAAGATGGACAAATATACTGAATGAAGAAATCTTTGACAATATTGTACACCCTTTTTATGATATATCAATTAAAAGAAAACATGATTGTCATGCTGAACATATTGGTTGGACACATGGAGAATATGTATTTGGTGAACTATCTATAGATAGTAGATTTACAAACAAAACATATTTCATATACACATTAGCACATGAAATGATTCATCAATGGCAGTGGATGCAGTTGAATAAAACAGATCATGGTAGGTCATTTATGAAGTGGAAAAGTAAATTAAATAAATTTGAGATACCTTTGGGAGTATATATCTAATGCCATTATACGATTTTGAGTGTGAATCATGTAATCACTTTTATGAAGAATTTTATACAATAGCTGAGATGGATAAACCTTTGAATGAGCCATGCCCTTTTTGTAAAGTCAAAGGAAAAATTATTCGTATTGTAGGTTCTGCTAGAGTAGTTGACCCTATTATGTTAGAGTCAACAAAGGGTAGATTAAGACCTACTAAAGAATTTACAGAGGTAATGACACGAATTAAAAAGAATCATCCAGCATCAAATTTTGAGGTAAGGTAAATGAAAAAACTATTATTAATTGGCTTGTGTTTATTATTTATTCTCGGTAATAAACCAGTTACAGAAACCCAAACCAAAGAGAAAACAGTTCCATTATCTGATATTCTATTGTATTGTAACACAACTGAGTTTATCAGAAACATGGCGGAAAACGATTACAAGTTAGGGTTGGCTGCAAGTGGTGTTGTCAATGATGACAAACATAGAATGTTGGTATCTATGGAATTGCTGATGAATCCAAGAAATAGACAGTGGGCTATTATTTTTAATTATGCAAAGGGAAACTTCTCTTGCATTATCGGAGGTAATCGTATAAGTCTATATAAACCACAAAACTAAATTTAACAAATGCGCAAGGAGCACAAAATGTTGCACTATAATAAAAAAATATTATGTTTTATTATATCATTTCTGTTATTAGGGTTAAGTACAGCTATTGTTAATGCTGATCATACTTATAAGACAAGTATTGTAAAAAAGGTACTTCCAGCCGTAGTAGAGGTTCATGCAGAAAGAGGCAATGTAGTCTCCGAACCTATGCAACCACGAAAGCGTGGTGGGGGATTTCAGTTTCGTAATCAACCTCAAGGTCAACAGGCACCTCAAGGTAGAATGAATCCGAAACAAGACCCTGAACATTTAGGTTCTGGTTTTGTAATTAGTTCTGATGGTTATATATTAACAAACGCTCATGTTATCAATAATGTTTTTGATGGTGGAATAATTAGAATTGTTTTTCATGATGATAGAGAGTATACAGCAGTATTAATAAATTACGATG
>Ga0209657_1001039_pt1 | contig 17353 bp, 28 predicted proteins | sample SaaInlV_100m_DNA_FD_184650 | JGI IMG/M metagenome (GOLD analysis project Ga0209657, IMG submission 184650) | Marine microbial communities from expanding oxygen minimum zones in the Saanich Inlet - SI037_S3LV_100m_DNA (SPAdes) (version 2) | ecosystem: Environmental > Aquatic > Marine > Intertidal... | reverse complement strand
TACCAGTTTATTGGATTGATAGAGGGAAACCCCCTCCGACCTTTGTCAAATAAAATAGAAATGCGTTCTTTGTCTTTTAAGTGTATATCACACGCAAGTCTTGGTCGTAGTTTTATGTGATCAAGTATGTCCCACTGTTCATCAGACCTTGGTGTATTTTCATCACATACCAATCTAAATTCCAAAGAAAATGAATCCGAAACTTTTATTTTTTTTAAAATCTTAACTTCTTCCGTGGCAAATACGACGTTTCTAAGTTTTTTACTTTTTTCTAGTTTTGGCATTTGCTCTTTCCAAGTCCCCGCAATTCCATTTAATGTTACGGATTTTTCAGATAAAGCATCGTCAAATGAATACTTTATTTTTGGAGTCCCCCATTCCAATATAACGTTCAGGCCAGATTCAATTTCAAGTAAATTCAATTCCCACATATCCAATAAGACTTCACCGGAAGATGTACTTATGTATAAATATTTCATATACATCCCCGTTTGTTTACTCTCGGTATCATATTGTAATAATGCATTCATTACAAACCTGGCATTCTTATCCAAGTTATCAAACAATACATAGGAACCTGTTGGAAAGTGAGGCATGATTTAGGACGATACGATGTGGGGTTCTTCTTTCCGAACAATTTTCATAATCGACTCGGGCACATGAACCATTTCATCGGTCATAAACAAATAGTCTTCAGTAACTGGTTTTTTATATGACATAACACCGATTGACTTGGATGTTATGTTGAGTATCTTTAACGGCATTAGTCGTCCGTATACACCTTTAGTGTGGGATAACTTACTGTTACTTGTAATTCTGGCCTCTTGTAGACCAGCAAGTGTCCAACCGAGACACTGACCTAATGTATCTGCATAATACTCCGCCGTAAACTCATCATCCGTGATGATGACCTCGGCCTTATATAATTTTTTTCCGAATAGTTTTGCAAGAAGTCTCTTTATCATGTATATAAATATATCAACAATTAACAATAATGCAATGAATAACTTTATTACACCACGATGTTTTTCACCGACATCATTACAAGGAATCATCTTTTACTTGATATTAATGCCAACTGTGTATATAATGAGTTTGATAATTAAGGGATTTTCATATTTATATACAAGATGAAACAGCTAAACGGAAAGAACTATTACTCTCAGAAAGAGATTCACGAAAAACTTCGAACTATCTACATAGACGATATGAATGACGTATCCCATTATTGTGAATGGATAGTTGTATATGAAGGAGAAGGCCTTCCGGTAATACAGGGTATCTGCCGCGGCATCACAAATGCGGCCCGAGCAATAAAAAATACCAACGAATCATATTTTACATGCACACAATTACGAAATCTATTATATGAATTGATGTATGGTAATTTTGAATTTGACATTAGAAAGTTCGTAGAAGGTGTTCACGATGAAAAAGATTTAGGTTGGAGATATTTTTTAGAAAACGAAGGCATTGCAATATGCGTATCCGAAATCCGAGACCTCGATAGAGAACATTCCCAATGAAAGAAGATTATTATACTTTACTGGGTGTGGACAAATCAGTTAGTCCCACCGAATTGAAAAAGGCATATAGGAAACTTGCAATACAATGGCACCCGGATAAGAATAAAGATGACCCTTCGGCCGAAGAAAAGTTTAAACAAATCTCCGAAGCATATGAAGTTTTATCGGATGAGACAAAAAGAAACAAGTATGATCAATACGGCCACAATGCTTTCACCCAAGGAGCTCCCGGATCCGGGTTTCATTCAAATCCCTTTGATATATTCAATAGTTTTTTCAGTGGAGGTGGAGGTGGAGCATTTTCAGATATTTTCGGTGGAGCTCCAAGGCAAAGCTCCCACCGCGGTGAATCTCTACGATTCGATATAGAAGTTTCACTAAAAGATATAATAAAAGGCCTAACCAAAGAAATCCGTTACAGCAAAGAAAAAAATTGTACAGGATGTGACGGCTCCGGCAAAACAACCCACACACAAACAATTACCTGTGATCAATGTAATGGCCAAGGCGCAGTATATCGACAAATGGGTGTTATGCAAATACAACAACCGTGCCCATCATGCTCGGGCACCGGCCGTACTATAATTAATCCATGTGGTTCCTGTCGAGGCCAAGGCTCGGTGACATCGAGTTCTAATGTGAAAATTAAAATCCCCAAAGGATCACACACAGGTACTAAATTGAAAGTTGCGAAAGGCGGTAATGATTGTCCATCAGGAGTACCAGGTGATTTATATGTCATAGTCTATGTCAAAGACGACGAATATTTTGATCGTCAGGGTGATGATTTAATTTGCGAAGAAAAACTTAATTTTTATGATATGGTACTTGGAACAAAACTTACAATTCCCTCACTGCACGGCAAGGTTAATATAAATGTTCCTCCAAATACACAACCCGACGCAATTTTAAAGGTTCAAACCCACGGAACTCCAAACATGCGGACAGGTCGTAACGGTGACCTGTATGTAGTTACCAAGGTGCAATTACCAAATAAAACTACAAAAGAGCAAATTGCCATCTTGGAATTGTATAAAAAAACCTCCAAATAAGGAGGTTTTTAAGTTACTTTTTTTTGTGTCTAGGACCAAAGTTTCGTATAGGTCGTGACTGCGTTGACGTTTCATATGAACGTTTATGTTTGAGCCTATATGTAATTCTACCCTTTTCTATATTATACTTACTCACTTCAACTAACACCTTATCTCCTACGGTCAGTCTAATAAAGTGTTGTTTTAGTTTTCCTGATAGAACACACAATAATGTTTTTTTGTTCCCATCCAAATCAAATTCCACATCAAACATTGTTCCAGGAAGGAGTTTTTTCACGATACCTTCCAACTCGTGGATATCGGGGTTATTTTTACGTGACATCTTAAATAATATTAAGTAAGGATTTCATCGACAAGACCATATTTCAAACAAGTCTTGGCATCCCACCATAAATCACGTTTAAGAATCTCATCCATTTTGGTCTTGGGAACCTTAGTGTGCTTCTCATAAATTTCTTTAATTCGTTTCATCAAGTTCTCACTATTCTCCATATCATCCTTTAGTTCGGCAAACTTTCCCCAGTGTTGAGAACTAAGTTGGTGGATCAGCATATAAGCATTCTCCCCCATAAATCGTTTTGCACCACATACACTCATAAGGGTTCCTGCACTCGCCGCACACGCATCTATGTATGTATATACCGGAGTCTTTGAACTCATTATATAGTCAATGCTACCGAAGGCCGCAAAAACACTTCCCCCATAACTATTAATACATAAGTGGAGGGGAGGAATAGTCGGCATCTGTAATTTAACAGCTATCATTTGCATTTCGCGGTCAAGGTGAGATATTTTATGATTTAACTTAAAGTTTTCCTTCATGGTTACCGAACTATAGAAGTAGATGATGTTATCATCACCTTCTACGGTATCCATTGAATTGCCTTCGGCGGCATTCTTTTTTTTCTTCACTAGTTTCTTTTTGGTTGGCTCAACACCATCACCCTCTTCATTGTTTCCGTATTTCCAGTCAAACATATCTATCGTATCCTTTTTGGTTTATTTGTTCGCACTATTGAGACTTTCGACTTTGGGTCGTATTGCCGACAAATGTCGATCCAATAACTTGCTTCCCATTTAGCATCATGCTCAGAGACGAAATTTTTTTCAGAAGTTCTCCGGCCATCTCTAGTTACTACATATTTTTGTATATCCGTGTCGGTGTGTGTATTCATAATTAGTTTTTATTGGTGTTTTCTGGAAGGATTAAACCATCAGTATTATCCGCATTGGTGTCTATTGTCGTTTCCTCCACATCTTCATTAATTATGATCTCGGGTGGTGGAGGAGGAAGTTGATCATTCTTCCCAGGATTTTTCGGAGGAGTAGCATGGATATTTAAAGTTTTTGTATATCCATAACAAGAACCATACATTGCTTGGATCATTTCAATATCAATAATCTCACCTTCAGGTGTAATGTCACACAGACTTGAGACCGATTTTTTTTCAGACCCTTCTCCAAGAAAATCCATATCTCCGATTCCAGCAAGTTCTTCTTCGGTGTGAAGGACGTTTATCCTTGCTCCACCAAAGTCACCCGATGGATGTCCCATAAAGTCTTTAAGTTCTTCCTTGTCATCCTTAGTGGACTTCTCGGTATCCCACAATACATCACCTTCCGATGTGTAATCTTCTTCATCGTCGAACTCGGTAAATTCATCTTCATCCCACTCATTGTCTTCATAGTCCTCATCCTCGTCCTCATAATAAACGGGTGCTTCATACTTGGGAAGAACCGAATATGGATTTTCAATTTCTTCGTGGACAACATACTTGAAGGTTCGGAGTTTTTGACAAGAGCAATCGGTAGGAACACTCACGACGTCCGCCGGATTGACCTTAACCGTAATCAAACGATCCCCGATTTTTTCACCTTCATCATTAATATCCATATCTTCACCATAAGGGAAGTGACCATAACTACGGACATATTCAATGCTTCCGCAATGAAGTCCACTTGAACATCCCTTTTCGGGGTCAGCAGTTACGTCTTCACGTTCCATTGTAACAGTTTCTCCAATCTTATTGGAAACACCACCAGTCCACTTATCGGTATAGTTGGCATTGATTGCCTTGTATGCGAGGAAACAACCATCTTCCGTGAAGGGGAGGTTCTTGTGTTCCAAGAAAGTATAAAGTTGGTCAGCACTACCCTCGGAAGGGTTTTTCATGACGTTCTTAAGAAACTCAATCATAGGTTCAACTACGTCTCCGTTTTGAATCATGTCTACAATTCGTTGAGCCAAGACATTGTGGATAATCAACCCGTTGTACAACAGATTGCTTCCTTCAATTTCAATGAGTCCGTTTGAATAAGACTTGTAACCTTCCTTAACGTCAAACAATTCTTCAAGATCATCAAAGTCCTTATTAAGAAGTTTTGCCTTGATTTCATAAAAACTTGGATGCGTATTTCCAATTACATATGGTTTGTTATCAATGACAGCGGTGATTGTTGAATCGGTGACGATGCTTAGTGGTGTTTTCATAACTTTCTTTTTCCTATTGTGATTATTCAGTGTCTTCCGGAATTGGAAGACCGGATTTTTCCAGGCGTTTATTTCTATTGTTAATTTGTGCTTTATACATCTTGTCGGTAACCATTGTACCATAGATGCTTTTTCTTAAAGGTTTTTGTGTACCATGTCCAGACTTCTTGGCTATTTTATATGCTCCAGATTGCGTCTTTGGATCCGGTAGATTTACTCTTGCTCGTTTACCCATGTTCTTTATCTCGTGTTTCTTCTATTTTTACGTATTTGTACTTCTTGGATTTGCGGGATTGCTTACCCATACCAAATTTCTTTTTTAATCTATGTTTCCAGCCTTGTGATTGTTTCATATTATTCCTTTATTATATATATCTATATTACCTTAATTTTAGTCATTCGTCAACTTTTTTTTAATTCCATTCGGAATCAAAAAAAACTTCCCTCCGACAGTCAAGTATTCATTTCAATTATTTTTACGTATTGAAAGAAATCCTTCAATGGAGTCTTCCAGTATCCGTCTCCCTTAATTGCATCCTTCATGTACTTAAACATGGGATATGTGGTGTCCAAAAAATCTTGTGGACGAGGAAAGTCCTTTTCCTCACCCTCTTTACCTTTATAGTGTACCAAGGTTCTCAGTTCACCAGAAATGTTATTAGCAAGACCCCTAAGTTGGCAAACAAGATTTTCTTCATCAGTAGTCAATCCATTCTTTGCCTTGGTGTAACTTTTGACGATACCCCGAATCTTCTTAATATCCTTGGTAAAGTCGTCGTTGTAGTCTACCACACCCAAGAGTGTAGTCAACTTACGATGCCTTATAAGATGATTGACCATCTTGTATCCATACTTGTCCTTGTATTGACCATACTTATCAATTACAAGTTGTTTGCGTATTGCATGAGTCTTATCACGAACACTCTCCTTGATATAATCACTTACAAGGTCAAAGAGGTTTATCCAGTTAGATAGTTTTGCGACCTTCTTAACATGCATCTTCTTAATACCAACTATGGTGTATGATTTTTCCTCACCGATAATCCTTTGTGAAACCTTAACCAAATCATCAATACTATGGTTATTGAAATCACGTTCACCATTGACAACATGCCAATTCTTGATAGGAACATAATAGTTGGTTGTGGATTCATCAGTCAAATCCAATTCAACCTCATCCCAGTTACTCCGTGGATTATACCACCAAGAGCAACCCACGTCCAACTCATACCCAAGAAGTCCCTTACCCTTATTTGACCCTTGTGTGGTCGTGCGAGGGGGTTTCTCCAGAGTAGATACCTTGGTAAGTTTCAAAGGAACTCCGCGTTCATTCATAAATTTGCGGAATTTTCCAAGTTCATAGTTGTTCTTGGGGTTTATCAAAAGACAAACCTTCTTCTTGTTCTCATCCTTACGGAGATGATGACGCATACGAGCAACATGACCCTTATCCAAGTCATCAACATAGATTTCAAGATTCTCGTTATACGTCATGTGCGTATTGGATTCTTGACGGACAACATAATCATATTCGTCAGCATTCCTCTTTCGTGCCGGACTACCCAACCAAAACGAAGTCACCGACGAGGGCAACTTAGAATAGTCGTGTCCAAAAGAATCTTGCAGTGCAACTTCGTTCCACTCCAAATTCTTCTTCCACTTAAAATTATCAATGATACCATGCGAACTTCCACCTTGTGGATGAGTGTCATGTCCAACCATCTCTTGATACATCAACTTTGCATCCCAGAAGGTTTTGCAAGATTCCAACTTAGTCTCAACTTGTTTACGAATCTCAGTCATAACACCCTTGACTCGTTTAAACATATACTTTCTTGCAGAATCCGTCCAACCAATGCTTTCCCGACTTGCAGTTACATCCAATTCACCGATAGGTACGTTAATCACGATACCACGATTAATCAAATCACGATACTCATAAGTTGATTGCCAATCACCCAATTCTCGTTCCACGACATTATCAATATGCTCATATGCGAAAGGATAGGCAACATTGCCCATGATAATCCACGACTCATCATAATAATTAAGACTACTCCGCAAAGCATACCAATCAGTTCCTTCAAACAACTTGTCAACTTGAGGAATTTCCAACTCCTCTTGACCAACCGTCACGTTAGGAGTAACATCAAAGAAAGGAAACACTTGAAGTGCGGCTTCCTTCAGTTGCTCAAACAGACTACTTCCACTTCGTCTATCCTCGGAGTTGGTGTCCACCGGAGTAAACTTTACTTCCGTTCCGTCAGGTTCAAAGGAAGCTTCCGTACTAATAATTGAAAAGTTGGGTACGTCATCGTCCAAGTAGTTTACCACAGTCGTCTTAACACCCTCATGGATGGAAGTTACGGTAAACGCATCACTAACACAAAAGGGAGTCTTGCTTCCCAAACCCATGCAACCCACGTAATCATCCGAATGGGTTTTGTTTGAATCAAAGTAAGTCGTATAAATGGTTTCCAAATCCTTCTTGCTCATGCCTATGCCATAGTCACGAATAGAGAACCAAGGTTCTACCATATTAGGGAGATGGACGTCAAAGGGTACTTCGGTATGGCCTTTAGCCACATGAGCATCGTATGCGTTCGTAGAGAGTTCTCTAACGGGTGCCTTTGCCTTTTCACTATACAGACCCTCTGATAGAATCTTAAAGGCCTTTGAAGATGCTTTGATCTTATAGGCTTGCGTTTTTGTTAATGAGTTATGAAGGACGTTATCCTTTGACACTACTTTCATATGATATGCTGTATAATGATATGGTTCTTACTTTACGAGTTATTATATATATATTATATTCTCTCTATTATGGATAAATCTTACCATAGATACCCCTAGACGTCAACATCTATTTTTATAATTCTTTTTGATTTATCTATCTTGTTGATAGGTAGGGATTTAATTCCCCCAAAAAAGTCAGTTAGGATACACAGGTTCAAGTACAACATGGGAGTTCAACGAAATCTCGTATGCTTGCTCCATACTGATACGTTCTCCTACACTAACAATAGCAGGTTTGCTTGAGCCTGCTTTCTGAACTTCAAAGAATACAGCACCTTCAATCTTAGTAATCTCAAATGAGGTATCTGCATTTATCATTGCAGCTGGATGAGTTCTAACGTATCTCTTGATATGTACTATCGGGTCTTTCATAGATAAGTAGGTATTGTACTACTTCCGCAAAAATTAGTCAAGAACTATTTTGTTAATCAAGAAGCAGATCGGGATGTGATGAGCCTTCTACAATCTCAATGGTATCGAGATCACTTTTATTATCTCTTGCCAACTTAACTAAGTGTTTAAGTTGTTTTTCATTCAAACATTCTCCAACACGGATTTCTTTATCCGTAAAACCAAATGGGTCACCTGCCTCGGTAGGCACTTTCACAGATGCTTGATTGATGAGTTTTTTGACTTTATATGGAAGTGTTATGTTCCTCGGGCAGTACTCAATTGTTACTTTTACTTCCCTCTTTTGTTTACCTAATCCTAATAGTGACATCATTTATTTATCCTAGTATCATATAATATATATATTTGTGTTTCAATTTCAACGTTTTTTTTCATAATTATTTACAGTTTATGCTATTTTCTCACAATGACCAATGTATTACTTAGATATTTTTACAAATTCATCCATCGTAATAGTCAATCCCATGTGTTGTAACCAATTTTCATAGCATTGTAAATTCAACTTACTCACGTTATCCACGGGGATGTCCTTTAAATCATTATAACTGAGAATTTCATTGGGCAAAAATCGCAAGCTTTGCTCAATTTCCGCAAGTTTCTTTGTGTTCACCGCAGTTTCCGAAGCAAATTCCCAAGTAATTGAATTACCAAATGCCTTAATTGCATCTCGGATAACCCTCTTTTCATCTTCAAGTATGGATAGGAGGAAGTCTTGATCGTCATATGGATTATCCACTACCGACAATGCTAAGATTATGACTCCTTTAACATCAATCTTTTCGAAGTATTTCTGTCCATTGAGTGTTTTCATTGCATGGGGATGAGAATTTTCGCAATTATAAGACTTAAAAACCTCTCGTATGTCAACGCAACACGACATAAATGGTCATTTGCATCACGATATTGAATGTTCACCACTTGTTTGCTTTCAACGGTGCTTACATCCAACACATGATACAGATAATAGTTGTAATCATCCAACACTGGATTATACATTACCATCAAATAGTCATCTTTTATGGATATGGAGGTATTTTTCACAATATATAAATATTTGTTAGGACTAAAAACTCCCATATTTCACAGAGTAAACTCTTGGGAAAAAAAATTCCATTTTTTAAAATTCTGGATTTACCCAAAAAAAGTTCCAATCTACCTCCCAAAAATCGATATGGGTAACTCTGGACAAAAAAGTCGTCATCAACACGAGAGTAGACAAGGGCGACCACCACCAGAGAAGTTCGCCTTATGGTTACAAAAAATAGTTAAGGTGTTATTAGAACACATTATATCCAATGGTGTCTTGACGTCAAGTTCAACCAAGCAATTGAAAATTATTTTTCCTAGCTCCTTGATAATCAGCTAGTTATTTATCTGGATCGGAATTGGAAGGGACAGGTTGAAGGTAATAATATTTTGCTCCTGTGAGGCGTTGCTCGTATTGTGCTATCTTCTTACGGAAGTTCCGGTTACCTTGTATGAATCTATCTACGTTACATGAGGTGAGTAGTATCATTACTATTACTAATACTATTCCCATTATGATTATTCGGGAGGGTATCCGCGAATTTTTCCGTTGCGTTTGGCAGGAGGTCGCATAACTGCCCCGTGGCGGGTTTCGTTCAAAGTCCTCCGGCATTGTTATCCAATGACATCCGAGTTTAACGCCGGGATATAACTCGTTGACCTTTTCTCTTACCAGTTCTCTTGCTTCGTCAAGTCCCGTTGCTTGAACGATTACTATTTCCGACTTCGGAAGAATCGCCTTCCACGTATAGTGGAATCCGTAAGGTTTAAGTTTTGTCTTCTTGGCCACTCCTAATAAATAGGAAGTAAATAAGGAAGAGGACTATGAGACCCGTTAGGCCATTAAAATTTGTCAAAAGGGTGCTTATGTTGTCAACCACACCGAAGCCGCCGTCTATACCAAACAGAATGGATGATACTATACCTAACCCTATTAGACTAACGAAGAATGACGTGAATAACTTTGCCCACGATTTTGCTTGTCCGAAAATTTTGTCAAAGAAACCAAGTTCAGTATTATCAGTGGATGTCATTCTCCCTTCCTTTGGGGTAGTCATGTCTATAGGTTCTAGTTCTTCTTGTAATTTTTCTGATTCTGTGGCCACGGCCGTCTTGTTCTTAGCATTCTCCCTATCCACCGCATAGTTGCTCAATGGCATATGGGTTTCTCGGTATTGACCTGCTTGATCAGGATAGTCCTCAAGGAATTGTCCTTCCGCCGAATTCAACGATAGTGCCTTATAGGTAATCGTTTCGGTTTCGTCATAATTATCTGGATCAGGACGAAAGGTAATGTTAAAAGTCTTGAGAGTTACGTTTGCCGGTGGGTCAATGGGTTCAATGTAGTCCGGTAGACCAACACTCAATAGTGGTGTGTCACGTTCTACTTCCAACTTTGCCGTTAGTTGCTTCTGGGCTTCTTCAAGAGTTTCCGCAATAATTTCATACTTGGTAACTTTCTTTCCGACCTTCTCACTAAAGATATACTTCTTCATAGAAGCAAATCCTTTACACCTATAACAATCACCACCACGGCAATAACGAATGCTCCTATAAAGCAGGCTGCTCGTAGCATTTGTCTGTTTTCATAATCCTTCATATCTTCTCCTTATTGAGTCTTTAACTTAAAATGATTTGCTTGAATCCAATTGAGAACCAAGTAACTCGGATCATTTTCCTTGCTCTCGATAATTCGGTATATGGCAACTTGGCCAAACTTCCGGTGGAATTGCAATTTATCCAATTTATATTTGGATGCCGCTTTCGGGGGCTTGATAAATGGTGGGAACATATCTTCTATGGGAGTGGAGGATTCCTCGTTATCCATCAGGACGCAAGGTAATAAAATCCACCTATGAGTGCGGAAACCACACAACAATACAGGGTGAACGTTACGAATAAATCAATGTATTCTTTCATTATGTTATTATAGTATCACGTGTAACTATGATGGTCAAATGATTTTTTAAGTTTCTGTAAAAAAAGACCGGTGGTTGGGAATAAAAAATAAACAAACCCAACCACCGAGTATAACGATAAATTTTATGCCGTGTGACGTGTTGCTTGTTCGAACGTCAAATATACCAACGCCGGTGCGGTAGCATCATGCTCCACCTTTTCATATACACCCACGGTCGGATGTCCGACTCGTGATTGCGGAGGAGTTGAATAAATTTCGCATAGTAAATATTTTCCTCGGCATTGAGGAATTCTAACTGCTTCAGGAAATACGTCCATTATTATGCTTTGTCCTTTTTATTATTTTTGTTAGGGTCTTTCGGATTAAATACCGTGCCAATCTTTTGTAACCGTTTGTATTTCAGAACAGCCGCAATTACCGCACAAACCACCCCGAACACCACGATCATTTCATCGTCGGCCTTTGATGCTAAAATTTCAATCATCATATTATCCTCCTACCGGAACAACTTCAAATGCATCCGCAGTATGAGTGTCCACCGGTTTCGTGTAATATCCACCTATGAGGTGACCGGGCAATTCGTGAAACGACAACCCATTCTCCTTCGCATAGTTAACGATGTCCAGAAGGGTACCCCTCAGGACAAACTTGGAAGGTTGAGCATTGATGCCCACCCCAACCCATTTCATTAGTTCAAATTTTTTCATACTCTCTCGTATTTTTCGTAAGTTGCTTATTATCAGCAGTTTAAATTTTTTGGGAAATCACGTATTATTAACATAGTGCATGACCAAAGACCCAACAACTAATATAATAGTCAACAAAGTAACCCAAGATAAAAATTCTTCTCCAGTAGTAGTAGTATTATTATTATCATTCATATAACTTAACCTATATCCTTTCTTACAAAATTGCTTCACCATAATTCTTGATGGCAACGTTCTCTGCTACCTCAAGGGAACTAAACAGGAATCCGGCAAAGACCCCGAGACTGGTTCCAACTTCCCACATATCCAAATGCCGGTAAGTAATGTCCCTATTCATCAGTTCATTCATCCGACCAGCGGCATTGGCATCGGATTCGTAAATCTCCGAATGGTTGACAGCATCGTCTCCGGTGCCCGTGGTGTAATTAACTTGGTTGACTTTTCTTATGTTTCTCATTTTCTCTCTAATTTTTTCAGTAATCCTTAACTCACTCTCAATACAAGTACTATACCAAATTTATTATAAAAAGTCAACACCTAATTTCATGTATTTTTCAAAGGCCGGAGGAGCCGGCAGGATTGCCGAGACCGCCTTATTGAGATTGAGACTCAGTATCAAATTTTTTTTTTCTAGCAACTTTTTTATTATACACTAACAACATATGTACGCAATTACGTTTAACACCAAGGCAACCCGCCCTCCCACTCCTTAGAGTGTACCAAATTTCGCGGGCAAAGTCAATCATATCCATGCTCATTTTATCAAGTATAATTTAAACTTATGAGCATGGTTGGCAAACCCCTTTTTCACCCATTAATTTTACTACTAATCTCTTGTCGGATTCTAAGCTTCAAATGCCCATAAGTTTTGCGCCGGACAATACCCCATTAACCTTCTTGCGTAACTTGCTTATAGTCAACCTATAAAAAATGTTTCGGGCGGTCTCGGCATCATTAGCACAACTCATAGGGTCGTATGAGCTGGAAAAAATATTACTGGTGCTTATGTCGCACCCTATTGCCCATTAGTTTTTGTTATGGGTTCTATGGCGAAAAAAGTGGATGGCACCCGAGGGGTAACTATATTGATTATAGGGGTCAGTACGCTCTCATCTCTCATCATAGTAGCTATATAATATATGTAAATATCGGTATATGTATATCAAGAATGGATACTTGACGTGTTGGGATTCGTTCACTACTGGTTATAGACGTCAAGTTGGGAGTTGGGAGCAGATGACTCCCATAAGTGCTTTATATAGGTGCTTATGGGGGTGTTACGTACCTTATAGACGAGGGATAGTATTCATAGCCATTGTCTTTATATCCTTATGGTTATATCTGTACTTATCTATATGTGTTATATTAGTATCCTAATGATTGATACCCTTTACTCTTATTAGATTAGGCTCTTTGTTAGCACTATTACTATTATTCATTGTTTCCGCAAAAATTTACAGGTTATCTCAGGGCCGAGGATTGCCCAATTCGCAATGAATGGGTGGGGTCTATATCCGGCTCAATTGGAAGGCAAAACCAGAGTGGGTGAAACCATTGTTTTAGTGAGTGCTATCGCGATCTTATTTGCAAGGAATTTACGAGCAGATTCACTACCGAGATTGATTTGCATATCGGCATACTGAGCTAATACTTCTTCTATCGTATTTTTCATTATATTATAATATAACGGATTCGGGAATTAGTCAATGGTTTTTTATCAGGCCAGATCGAGAGTGGACAAGTATTCTTATCGGGCTTCAAATAGTCGCAATTTATGGGTAGTTTGCGGAGGGGAAACAAGCTTGAATATGATTCAATTCCTATAAGACATATTGGTGTCCTGGATCCACGCAAGTTCCGCTTTGCAGTCGGCAATGACTTCTTCGATAACTTGCCTAATATTATAATCCATAGACTCCTTCACCACAATCCACTTGTCATCCGTAAGAAAAACGTCATGGTGGCCTCCTATAGACTCTGCTATATGTTCTTCCAGCATCTGTCTTTTAATTTCGAGTTTGTATTCGTTGTTGTGTTTTTTCATCTCTTTTCTATTTTAGTTTTGGTTTATATGAGATAGAGTTCTCATTCAATTATGCCTATATTATACTATATATTATGCTGAATGTATAGTAAAACCATACTGAAAACGGACGCATAAGATGCGTTTTTTTGCGTACTTTTTTGCCCCTTTTTGTCATTTTCGTTCGGTGCTTGAATGAAACGATGAAGAAATCAAATGGTTGCGTAGCAAGCATTTATTTCTTTTGAGTGAAATTCTTGGGCAGAATCCACCTTCTTCTATCATACCAATATAGCACTCTGGAGTTCTGATATATAGTGGTGTAGATCCAACCATAATCATATGAGTAGGTAAAATTTTTCGGGTTTGCTATTGACCATACCCAACCGAGATCTTCAAGATGTATCCATTGGTCTTTATTGAAGTTTACTTGATTGGTAGTAGCATATGCCCATCCATGTAATTCTGTTTCTTTCCATGTATAGTCACTATATGGATCAATTTCATCATCAAGAGTTTCCCCCAAAAAATTTTCCTCGATTGCTGGTTGTTCCGCACGAATTTCAATCTCAATTTTGGGTTGGTCGGAAATGCCTTGATTTTGGTGCATCGTTCCATCTACATTGCCTTGACTTTGACGCATTAGTTCCATTGTCTTTTGCATTCCCTTTCTCCAACTATGGCAACGAATCATGTGGTTGGCAAGGTCGAGTGGAAATCCTTTATCTACGGTTTTGCAATATTCACATCCGCATAGCAAATCGTTCATCTGAATGCCAACCTTACCAAAAATCAAACCGAACGGAAATGTTGCTATTATCAAGGCAAGTATTGCCCCCTTTGAAAAAAATTTCTCGAACATCCAATTATATATATGGAGTCGTTGAGTTATCTTCTTCTGATAGTTGACATAATGGGACGATGATCCGACCATTTCACCTTGATAACCTCGTAGTCAAGAACCTCAAATTGCTTGCCAACGAATATGTAATCCAATATCTTTCTGGGATCGTAAGAACGGAAAGTCAGCATATCCTTGGTTAACCACTCTGGTTTGAACGTGTTGAAATTCTTTGTGTCCATTAATGCGTTCCATGCTTCGTGATCGTATTTCATTGGATGGTGTAATGGTGTTAGATTAAAATCACCCATAATCACCATATTGTCATTTGAGATTTCCGCAAGTTTTTCCATTTGCACCAATCGTTTCTTCCCACTAAAGGGAGATAGGTGAACATGGATTACGTCAAGTTCTCCATGTGGAGTGTCAATTCTTGCGAGAGCATATTTTCTTGTTGCGATTAGTTTCGTGTCATCCCCATCTCTGAAATATCCACTTGATATACTCTTGATTGGATATTTGCTCATAATGGCATCCCCGAACTTCACTTGATAAACTCCCAAATGGAACACGTGAGTCACGACTCTTGCAGTATATGAATAACCGCACTTCTCCGCAATGTAGTCAAGTTGATCAACCTTGAAATTCCACGATGACTTGAAATCCATCTCGGTGAATCCAACTATGTCTGGGCGTGCTTCACTTATTGTTTGGCAAATCCCGTCCAAGTTGTGATAGAGTTCTTCTTTATCTCGTATATTTGCTTGGTGAAACTTCAGTCCTCTACCATGTGCAATGTTCCATGTCATCACCGATAGTTCCTTCTTGTTGGAAACTACGGGTTCTCGTTCCGTATAATCAATTCTTGATATTTTAGAAGTAACGCATCCCGTAAACGAGAGTGCGTTCAAACCAATGAGTATAACCATTAGTATGTGACGAAACCATCGCACATATATAAATAGTGGAAATCAGTTAGTTATCCAATATCCATGTGAGAAACTATAAAAAAGTTTTTGCTTGGCATCGTAATAGTACCAAGCTTGATCATTATTAGACCACAGATAGGGGAAAACTTCTTTGCACGTCCATGCCCAATCATTATACTTCGGAAAGTAAATCCAATTGTCATACGAACCCTTGCCTTGTGGATATATCCACCCAAAGTCTGCGTGATAAACCCACCCATTATCTGCTTCGTAATAATAACCAAACCAATCCGAATGATTCCACCCAGGATATTCCGCAGTTTTTTCAGTTTCCCACAATGAATCTTCATTTGTTGAACGGACACACCGAATCCCAACTGCTCTTAGTGCGGTTGTTGGTAATCTTTGGTGACGAAATGCAATTCTGAGATTATATCCTGTTTCGTAATCGTTCTCGTTTGAATAAGAACCACCTCGGTATATACGTGTGCCATCCGTATAATTTCCCGTTGATGGCAGTTTACTGGGACCACGGGGATTATCCCACGATGCAGGATTCGCATACCAGTTAGGATCATACCAATCCCAACACCACTCGGAAACGTTTCCCGTCATGTCATATAACCCATAGTCATTAGGTAGATACGACTTGACCTCGGTGCTTCCGTTGTCAAACTTGTCTCCACTATTGCGGTAGTTTGCCCTTGACCCTATCAGACCTTGACCCCAAGGATAGTTTGCTCCTATTAAATTTCCTCTAGCTGCTCTTTCCCATTCTGCTTCCGTTGGTAATCTGTAACCACTTGCAGTCCAATCAACGTTTTCATTGTTTAGGTCAATAGAACCCTTGCGATATACTGAAGTTTGTTTGGAGTCGGTATAGTAACATGGTTTTCTTCCTTCTTTCTCACTACGAGCATTACACCATTTGACTGCATCATACCACATAATCATATTCATCGGATGCTTTGTAGGGTTGTCCGCCCAATAAGGTCCGTCTTTTGCTTTTATCGGTCTATCACTGAAATCGTATCCGTTGGACATTGCCCAATTTGCTATCTCAAACCAATACTCGTACGTAACTTCGGTTTCATCCATATAGTATTGTGGCATGGTTACGTAGTGACTCGGAACTTCATCGTCCAGAAATCCATACCCACCGATGCGAAATGAACCACTCGGTATCAATTTCATCTCTTGTGCAGACACCCCAAATACGGAGAACAACACCATCGCGACCACACTCAACCTAATCATCCTATATATAATTATATTATATCACACAAAATACTACGAGTCTACTCGTATTTATTGCATTTAGATGCTGACTTGGTGGACTATATTGCCACTCAGTGGCGGTGCGTCTTGCGAAGTCACCTAAAAAATATAAGTATTTATCACATTTGGGTACTCGGACAACGGACAATGTTGTCCCGTCTGAGGTTCATACACAATCCACCCCTTGTCCGTAAACACTAAGTTCAATGCGTGTGTAGCTGACGTGGGTATTCCCAGGGCCTTCTCTTTCTGCACTACTACGATCACCCCAACCAATATTTCTCTCAAGGCACTCTTCTTCTTGAGTGTTGCACATGACATCAATGACTTATATAACATTGCATGATTATCG